>Ga0224555_1000024_pt1 | contig 179310 bp, 168 predicted proteins | sample 714S23034metaG_FD_180687 | JGI IMG/M metagenome (GOLD analysis project Ga0224555, IMG submission 180687) | Peat soil microbial communities from Stordalen Mire, Sweden - 717 S2 30-34 | ecosystem: Environmental > Terrestrial > Soil > Wetlands > Peat | place: Sweden: Norrbotten County, Stordalen...
CTCCCGGCCTGACCAGCACGCAAAGACGGCCCGCTCCGGCGACCACTGAGCGCCCGTCAGCGCTCAACCCCGGCCAAACACCCGCCCTTTACGCGACAGCCTCACGCGAAAGCAGGCGCGTCGTGGGGGCCTCGGTGCGCGCCTCCTTTGGCCCGGCAAAGCGATCGTCTCGCTCGGGGCGCGCCAGAGCCCTGCTGCTCGTCCGATGCGGGTCTGCGCTCGGGGATGGACGATGACCCTTGCCGGGCGCGAACGAGGCGGCTACTGCCCGGACACTCCGACCTGCTCGGTGTGCCCGGGCAACGGGCACCCGCCGTCGTGGCTGTGCTTAGGCGACGGCGATGCCTTGTTCGAGGATCGTTGTCATCAGCGTGCGTGCCACGGTGAGCGCGTGCTTGTCCTGCGCGAGGTTTTCGCTCAGCAGCTTGGCGACCGCGGTGGCCTTGCGTGCCTCAGCGTTCGCGATCAGCGTTTCGTAGACCGCGATCTCATAGTGCTCGGCCTCGGTCGCGACCGCGAGGATCAGCACATCGGGGAGCGAGTCGTCGCTCTTCTTGATCATCGTCTTGCTTTCGTTGGCCAACGCTTCGATGACGCCGCAGGGCGAGTCATCGACGGCTTCGTGCAGGAGCTTGAAGCAGTGCTCGATGTTCGCGATGTGCTGGAGCGTCTCCTTGCGGTGTACGGCCAGCGGGTGCCTGATCTCCTCGCGTAGCGTGCACTGCTCGAGCTGGCCGAGAAGGCCCACGAGCTGTCGTTCCATCGACAGCGCCGACCCGAGCTTGTAGCTAAAGATCTCCTCTGGAGTGTCAAACCGTTCAAACATGTTGTGCTCCTTTGCGTGGTGGTCGATAAAAGGACGGGGTGGCGTGGTGGTTCATCAGATTCCGCCCGTCGCGGACCGCCTGCCTGCTCGACACTTGGTCTTGGGTACACAGGCCTAGCGACGTCGCGCCGGGGCGGTCGCCCGCTCCATTGGGCGACGGTAGGCAGGTCACGCCGGTCGGCACCGGCGTGACCGTTGGTCCCGGTGCTAGAGGCCGCTGCGGCTTCTACGCCTGTAGCCGAATCCGCCGCCGGTGAACAGCAGGACTGCAATCACAATCAGCAGGATGATGAGCATGGTCACCTCCTCCCAACGAACGGCAGCTTGACTTGGATGTAACCGCATGGCTACTTCTTGCCGGTGACCTTGTCGGCGACCTTGTCCGCAGCGTTTTTGACTGAGCCTTTGGCCTGGTCGGTACGCCCTTCGTTCTTCAGCCGTTTGTTTCCGCTCAGTGCGCCGGCGGCTTCCTTCGCGCGACCTTTTGCCTTGTCGATGTTCTTGTCGGGCATGAGTTCCTCCTGGTTTGTGGATAAACGAGCGCCCGAGTGGGCGCTAGCGGTGGCCGTGCGGCGGATTGGCCGCACGCTCTCAACCGCGGCGATCCTCGCTAGAGCATGCGCATGATCAAGATAATCAGGGCAACGATCACGAGAACGGCGATCAGCCCGTAGCCGAACACGGCAAAAGCGAGCGGCATAACTAGCGGCATGTGTGTCTCCTTTCCTGGCTGCCTATCGCTGTCTTAAGCGACGTCCGCGCGTTCTTCTTCGACGGATCCGCCTGTGCCGTCCTATGTGACGCGACGCTGCCGCCGGGAGCCGCCGCCTGCGGTTCCTCCGAATCCGCCCCACGTGTTCCAGAACACGATCGACAGGACGAGACTGACGGCACCGACGATGATCAGGATCAGCCCGATGGTGTGAAGGTTGAACCCGGTAGTCGTTACTGAGACAGCGAAGCGCAATATCGCGCCCGCCGCGATCAAAACTATGCTCGATCCAAAACCCATTACGTCCTCCTAGTCCGACATAGAACGCCTGTTATCGAAAGTGGTGGCGACCGTAGTGCGGCCGCCCAAGGGAGGGGCTGCCGCCAGCTCACGCATCGGTGACCGCGGGGCGGGCGTCTTGGGCGGTCAGCGCATCTTCGACGCCGGTGATCGCACGGTTGGCGCTCATCAACGCGACCACGCGCCTAAGCCGTGGCGGGCATGCAGTCGTGGCAGCGGGTCGTGCGTCGAGACCGCCGTCGCGCAACGTCCCGAACACGGCCGCAACCGCGTCCACACTGCTCGCGGTCAAATCGGTCGGAACCAGCGTCTGGGGCATGTCAACCTCCCGGGCTCGTGAAAACGAAACCTCAGAAAGTCAGATCGTGTTGCCCGCCCCGGTGCTCTGCGGCAGACCTCACAGTGGATGCCCTTCGCCGCTCAGTCTACTCCACCCGCCAAGCGGCCACAAACACCGCCCAGGAAGCTGGCGCAGTCGCTTGGCCTGCCGTCGCGTAGCGTCAGCCAGGCGGCGAGACCCGCCCGTTTGCCGGGATCTCGTGCTCGTACGAGATCGGTCGGCGCGAGAATGAACACCTCGCACATCATGTCCGGATGCTGCTGGTTGCCGCTCATAAAGCCGATCACCGGCCGGCCGGTCGCATGCTCGATGACCTCTTCGAAGCGATGACGCATCACGTCCTGGAACTCCATCCGCTGCTGAATGACCGCGGAACCGCGACCGCCTTCGAGCAACGTCTCCTCGACCCGCGAGAAACCGCCGCGCAACACGCACACCACCAAGTCGTCCGCGAAGTAGGACTTCGTCCGGGTCGGCCCGCTGCCGTAGAACTCCTTCAGCAGCGCGACCATCTCATCGGAGATCGCCGTCAGCACATCGCCATGCCTCCGGGGCGTACTCTCGACGCCTCCTCGGCTGACAGAATCGGACGTGCCTCGTGACACAGCGACCTTCCACATCGTAACCCAATCAGGCGCGAAGCCATAGCCCTACTTCGAGGACGTTCGTCGATCGTTCATGCCGTCTGCGGTGACCGGCCCAACCGTGGCAGGCATCGCGCCGTCACAGACGAGCATCTGGTGGACGCGACCCGGCACAGCCCTTGATCGTGGCCACGAGCTGCGTCGGTCCGCTGATCCCGCCGCGAATGCGTCGCCAGAGTGATAGGCACCCCGGCATAGGAGCGGATCAGGATCCGCGCACCCGACTCGGCGCGCGATTCGTACCGTTTCAGATCGGTTCAGACGCCCACGCTTGGGCGATCGTCCGAGATCGCTGAAGACCGGTCCGCCGATCGAGCTGTAGGTATCCCTGTCAGCCGGCAGGTTTGATCCGTGGTCGGCAAGGTCGGCAACACGGACGTGCCCGTGGCAAACTAGTCGCCGCCCGGCAGACGCCGCACGCGGGCGCTAGCGGTGATTTGCGCGCCGCTGATGAGAGGTACGCGACGCCGGCAGCAATCACGATGCGACCGTGTTCTCACCGGCGTTTCCGCGCGCCCTCTTGAGAGGTTGCGTCAGCCCGCGGCGAAACGGCCGAATAAGCTCTCGGTCGTGGTTCACCGCGTGATCGGACGCGTCGATGGGTGGATGGGGGAGCGCGTTGAGTCCGCGATCTGCGCGCACCATCGTCGTCGGCTGAGCCGCGCCGGTCAGCTCGAGCGGCTCGATCCCCCGCGAGCCTCGGCGTCGTTGTGGGCGGCGGGCGATCCGCGGCCGCGCGACGGCAATGACCTCGAGGTCCTCATCGACGGGGCCCAGGCGCTGCCGCTGCTCGCGCAGACGATCGCGCAGGCCCGTTCGAGCATTCACATCGCGGGCTGGCACGTGACGTCGGACTTCGGGCTCACCCGTGATGACGAGGCGGCGAGACTGCGTGATCTGCTCGGGGAGCTCGCCGAGCGTGTGAGCGTTCGTGTGCTGCTGTGGGCCGGGGCGCCGGTGCCGCTTTTTACGCCGACGCGGGCAGCGGTGCGGCGGGTACGCGATGAGCTCATCCGAGGCACACGGGTGCAATGCGCACTCGACACGCACGAGCGCCCCATGCATTGCCACCACGAGAAGATCGCGATCATCGACGGCGAGGTCGCGTTCGTCGGTGGGATCGACCTTACCGCGCTTGGCGGCGACCGCTTCGACTCCCGGGAACACCCGATGCGGGGGCGGATCGGCTGGCACGACGTCACCACACGCCTGCGCGGCCCCGCTGTCGCCGACGTCGCGGCGCATTTCACGGCACGCTGGAGCGAGGTGACAGGCGAGACGCTGGAGGCGCCGCCGCCGCCGGCCACGGCGGGCCGCCACAAGCTACAGATCGTCCGCACCGTCCCGGAGAACGTCTACGGCTTCCTCCCGCACGGCGACTTTCGGGTCGTCGAGTCCTACACACGAGCGCTGCGCTCAGCGCGCACGCTCGTCTATCTCGAGAGCCAGTTCCTCTGGTCGCCAGAACTCGTCGAGATCCTCGCGGAGAAGCTGCGCCATCCTCCGAATGACGACTTCCGTCTCGTCGTGCTGCTTCCGGCGCGGCCCAACAACGGCGCCGATTCCACGCATGGACAGCTCGGCGTACTCGCCGACGCCGACGCAGACAACGGTCGCTTCGTTGCCGCGACGCTCGCTGCCCGTAGCGGAGGGCTAAGTGGGCCGCTCTACGTGCATGCGAAGGTTGGAATCGTCGATGACGCGTGGCTGACGATCGGCTCGGCGAACCTCAACGATCACTCGCTGTTCAACGATACGGAGATGAACGTCGTCGCAGGCGATTCTCAGCTCGCGCGCGAGACCAGGCTGCGCCTGTGGTCAGAGCACCTCGAGTGCCCGCTGACCATGGTCTCCGGCGAGTCCACGACGGTGGTCGACGAGTTGTGGCGCCCGATCGCCTCAGAACAGCTCGCGCGACGCCAGCGAGGGGACCCGCCGACGCACAGGCTGCTCGAGCTTCCCGGCGTCTCACGCCGCTCGAAAGCGCTCCTCGGACCGCTCGACGGGCTCCTCGTCGACGGCTAAGGCAACCCAACCGAGGCCGTCGGCGTGGCAGAACCGTCATTCAACTGTCCAAATGCCTGACGCCCAAGATCTTGCGGCAGCCGTCGCGAGGCTAGACCGTCAGCTTGCTCAATTCCCTAACGAAAGGCGGATCTCCGAGGCGTTTGACTGGAGAAAGGCGCTCTCACGCCCTATACCACTTGCCAGACTTGACTGATACCGTGATGGTGGAAAGCAGCAACGTTCCGCTGAGCGAATGGGCCATGGTTGGCAGGAGTTCGTCCACCGGGCACACAACGACGACGCACTCCGACCAGGAGTCCACTTTACATGGCAAATAAAGCGATACAGATCTCTTTCAGGCGCTGCGTGCGGCCGGGCTGAGAAAGAAACTGGCACACGCTGTCACAGACGCTTCTCGCAAGACCGGGGCTGGCAAGCGTCCCAAGCTCCTCGTCACGACGATGGAGAGCCTGAAAACAGTAGCCGCCGGAATCGAGCGACGAGCGAACGGCAAAAAGCGCAGCAAGACTACGAACAAGGCGACCCAGACCCGGCAGCGCAATGCGGCGCGCAGCAGGGCCGCACGCAAGGCCGCCAAAGCCCCCGCGGACCCAGGAGCCTGACAAGAAGTCGGACGCCGGCGGAACCTGCGGACGTACAGAGCCGACCCGCCCCCTAAGTCGATCGCGCCGCGACTGTCTGCCGCGACTGGATCGGCTAGGCCCGACCGTTGCTTGGCCCCGGCCCAGCGGGCTCGCAGCGATCGCCAACTCCCGCCGCGCGAAGTGTGCACGCGGCAACGTCCGCACTCCCGCTTAGGCTCTCGTCTGGAGGGTTGTTCGAGATGAACTAATCGCACTTGCAGCACGCGGGCAGCAAACGCCCGTAGTCCCTACGCCCATCGTAATCACGGACGCGAAAGTGCAGTCTGTAGGACAGCCGAGCCGGCGGCCACTGCACGCCCAGGATGATCGAGAAGCGCGATACCAGTAGTGCTCCCGTGACGGGAGAGGGCGGGTTCGAGGCTGCGTCGGGTCCGGATCGCGAGTTCGTGGGCGCGACCGGGTTGCGCGCTTACGCGCGAGCGCTCGGGCCGGGTTTGATCACGGGCGCGTCGGACGACGACCCGTCAGGGATCGCAACCTATGCGCAGGCGGGCGCTCAGTCCGGTTTCGGGATGTTGTGGGTTGCGCTGCTGACGCTTCCGTTGATGATGGGGGTTCAGGAGATCTGTGATCGGACCGCGCTTGCTTCTGGCAAGACGCTCGGCGAGCTGATCGCGGTTCACTTCAAGCGAGGCTGGCAGACAGCGATCGGCGCGCTGATCGCCGTTCTCGTTGTTGCGAACGCGCTCAACATCGCTGCCGATCTGGTCGCTATTGGGCAGGGCATGCACCTGCTGGATGTGGGACCGAGTGCGGTGTGGGCGCTCGTGGCTGGCGCGCTCATCACGGCGCTTTTGGCGGTCGGCTCGTTCCTGGTGATCGCGCGCGTGTTCAAGGTGCTCTGTGCTGCGCTGCTCGCCTACGTCGCGGTGCTGTTTCTGGTCCGCATCCCGTGGGGGACCGTCGCCCTGAACACGGTGATTCCGCACATCCAGCTTTCGTCGGCATACATTGCGCTGCTGGTGGCGGTTCTCGGTACGACGATCTCACCGTACCTGTTCTTCTGGCAGGCGATGCATCGTGTCGAGGAGATGCAGGAGGAGGATCTGGGCGGCGAACGAGCGGTCCCGTTGCGCCAGCGCGGTCGCCGCGAGCGAAAGTCAAAGCAGCTGATGAGCCGCCTTGACGTGTTCACTGGCATGGCGTTCTCAAACGTGGTGATGTTCGCGATCATCACTGCAACAGCGGCAACAGTTGGGCGCACGCACCACGTAACGATCGACTCGCCGGCACAGGCCGCGGCAGCGCTTCGCCCCGTCGCCGGCCAGTTTGGTCAGGCCGTGTTCGCGCTCGGCTTCATCGGCTCGGGCATGCTCGCCGTCCCGGTGCTCGCCGGCGCCGGCTCGGCAGCGATGGCCGGCCTGATCGGCAAAGGAGCGGGCTTTTCCAACTCGCTGCGCAAGGCGCCAGTGTTCTACGGGCTGGTCGCCGTCGGAACGATCGGCGGCATGGCACTCAGCCTGCTCGGCGTGAACCCGATCAAACTGCTGATCCTCGTCGCGGTCATCAACGGCATAACCGCCGGACCATTCCTGATCGTCACGATGCTCGTCTCTTCAGACCGCAAGATCATGGGCGAAAACGTCAACGGCGCACTCGCACGCTGGCTCGGCTGGGCCACGACAGTCCTCATGCTCCTCGCGGCAGTTGCCCTCTTCGCAACCGGAGGCGTGTCCGTGTAGAAAGCATCGAAACGGCGGGGGCCGTCGGTGGCGTCCGCTTCGTGCTAGGGCGTCAGTCGTCACGCGACGGCAATGGACAGGCCGACCGTGAGGGTCGCGACCACGAGCAAGATCAAGTACGTGACGACGTAGCCGCGGTAGTAGCCGATCATCCCGGCGGCGACGATGGTGATCGCGATCGACGACAAGACGCAAGCCAGCGACGCGCCGAAGATGAAGGGCAGCGCCGGGAGAACAGCGCCGATCAGCGTCGCCGCGGCCATGACTATGGCCTTTCGCAGGTTGCGCTTTCCGTCAGACAGGTACTGACCGGCACCCATTCCGGTTGTCGCAGCGACGGCGATGCCGATCGCCCCGGCGAGAATCTTTGACGGAGTCGCATGTGCGGCGAGCAGGCCGGCCACCACACCCAGCGTCGAAGTCATTCCGTCAAATGACCCAAAGATCGCCTCCTTGCGGTCGGGGCTCCCCGACCGTGTTCGGCTTAGCGCGCGACGTATCTTTCCCGGCGCGCCTCGACTTATCGGCTCGGCACTCACGTCATCACTGTAGGGCGAAGCGTCATCGCCGCACAAGCGACTACAGGCGTCAGCACAGCACTGCTGCCAGAGGCGCCCACCGGCCCCCGGGCAGGACCGATACGCTGGAGCCTCCGAGGCGGCGGCGGGTGGGTTCGGTCGCTCTCTGCGTCAAAGCCCGGTGCGTCCCGCTCTTACCTGCGACTCGACCGCCGACGCTACCTTACCGATGGACGCCACTTCCACAGGCCCCGCGGGCTAACAGCAAAGCCGCGCGTTCAGCCGATCCCGGCACGGCGAGCGCAAGCCGCCGATTCGAGCGCCGCGAGACTCATTGAACCGAACAGGACTGGCTGGCCTGCTGGCTCGAGGCCGAAACGTTCCACGCCGGCTGCGGGCCGAGCAAGCGGCGCCCAGGTCAGCGGGCAGCCGGCCGGCGCGTTCGGAGACCCAGCCTTCCCCGCTCGCTTCAGCGTCGGTCACGCGAGCGTGTTCGCCTATCAGTGCCATTCGACCCGCGTGCAACACGTCAGCTGCGCCGGATCCGGCAACCCCGGGGCTTCGATCGCCGCCGGGAGCAAAATCGGCGCGCTCGACGCCGACTACAGCTGGATATACAACGATGGCTACGGCGGCCCGAACTTCGACTGCAAGACGCCCAAGACGGCAGGTTGCTGGGGCCACCGCGACAACATCCTCGGACGCTACCCGACGCGGACACGATTCATCTCCGGACCGTGGGGCACAAAGGTCTCGACCATTTCGGCGCGTCGCGCGGTACCCGTGATGGGCGCCGGATCGCTGCAACCGAACGGAACCGGCGGACCGCAAGGAAACTGGACCGCGATCTTCACATCGGTCACCGGCAAGACGCCGACGCTCGACTACACCTGGAAGCAAGCACTAGAAGCCGACGCCGGTGCGGCGCCGGGCTAGCCGCGGCGGCGCCGGCAGCTTCAAGGTGGATGATGCGTTTGTTGCGCCGATCGCGCATGATGGCCCAGCGCTCGTCGAGGTCATCGCGGACGGCGAGCTCGCCTAACACCTAGGAAAGGACCGCCGCACGATGCCGATCCCGGATTCGATCGCAGCATTCATCGACGCTCAGGCCGAACGCGCGCCTGGACGCTACGATGACCTGCGCGTCGTCGTCTTCAATGGAACGACGAAGCGTTCGCCCGAGCTGAGCCACACGGACGGGCTGCTCGCGATCCCTCGCCGGATCTTCGCCACGCTCGGCGTTCGCTGCGACGAGGTGCGCACGGTCGATCGCACGATCCCCCCGGGAGTGTGGCCCGATATGCGCGAGCACGGCTACGACGAAGACGACTTCCCCGAGATCTACCGTTCGCTCGTCGGGCCCGCGGACATCCTCCTGCTGGCCGGCCCGATCTGGCTCGGCGATCAGAGTTCGCAGACGCGCATGATCATCGAGCGGCTGTACGCCCACTCCAGCGAAATCAACGAGCACGGCCAGTGGGCCTACTACGGCAAGGTCGGCGGGGTCCTCACCACTGGCAACGAGGACGGCGGCAAGCACGTCGGCGCCCAGGTCCTCTACGCGCTTCAACACATCGGCCTGACGATCGCCCCACAGTCAGATAGCTACTGGACCGGTGAGGCAGGCCCGGGCCCGTCCTACCTCGACGAAGAAAGCGGTGGACAACAGAACGCCTGGACCACGCAGAACACGGTCTTCATGACCTGGAACATGCTGCACCTGGCCCGCATGCTCAAGGACCACGGCGGGATCCCCGCTTACGGCAACTCCACGTACGATTGGAAGCTCGAGCAGCCGGAACACCCGAACCCTGAATACCGCTGAGACCGGCTCGTACGGGGTAGGGATCCTCGACGGGCGGCAAAGCAGTCTCGCTCAGCCTCGCCCGCCATTGCACCCCCTGGCCAGCTGCACCATACGGGTTGTGACGTCGCCCGCTGCGGCGAGTGCGGCGGGCAGGAGCACGACGGCCCCCTGCTGAGGATCGGCTCTACCTGTGACTCCGCACCAACAGCGCGCGCAGTCCCTTTTCATGGAAGCAGCCGCCGCGTCCGACCAAACGGAGACTGCGCCTTGCGCGAATGGGAGCCACGCGACGATGCTTCTGAGGCGGTTAAGGTCTCTTGCATGCTGGACCCGCCGCGAGTCGCCTCCTCTGTTGTCGCCCTCACCGTGGTAGCGGCGCTAGCCGCCTGCGCGATCTTCGTAGGCGGCCTAGCGCCGGCTGTCCTGGGGAGCCTTGGCGCCTGGCCCCTACTCGTGGCGGGGGGACTCATACTGATCGCAGCCCTCGCGGCGCTGTGGGTCATTCAGCGGCGACGCGATCACACCCTCTGGTAGCCGGTCCAAACCGGCGCCGGCCCCGCCGATCCGCTTACGTGGTTGCGGTCACACGGTGCACAAGGCTGGGACGACCGGCGTCCGGCTACGGCTCGCTATCGGGTTCGAGGTCGCCGAAGTACTCGCGGAACTCCTCGTTGGTCGCTTCGCGACCGGGGAGGTTTGGGAACACGGAGGGGTAGTCGGCGTACGGAGTGCACGCGGGCTCGTATCGCCGGCGTGTTCTTTCGCCTCCACGTCGTGCGCGCCGCCCCGACCGTCACGCCCTGACCCATCCACCTCAGCCACCGCCAAACCTCACCTCTCGCACACCGCGCCAACACCACGCCGCCTTCACTACGCCACCACCAGCCACCGCGCCCCGAACCTGCCCGCCATCTCAAACGCCAAGCCCTCTCAGACGCTCACTTCGCTCGCATCACACAATATCACCCATGGTGACAGTATTCCGGCTAGCCGGAATAAGGAGTATCATGTGGACCGAAATGGCAAGGTCGAGGAGACAGCGCCAAACTCGCTCGCAGCGTCCACGGGTTCAGTCGTCGGGGTCTTCCGCGGCCGGGACGCGGGAAGCCGGTGAGAAGCTCGCCGAGCTGCGCCAGCACCTCGGACTGACGCAGGTCCAACTGGCGGAGAGGCTGACGGCGTCGCAGCGCGCCGTCTCGCACGTCGAGCATGAACCAAACCCGCGGGTCGCGACGATCGCCGCCTACGTCCAGGCGCTCGGCGGTCGCCTTGAGCTGCGTGCCGTCTTCGCAGACAGAGCCGTAGCGCTCAAGCTCACCGACGAGCAGCAGACCACTCGGTGACCACGGCTATCGTTTCCTGCTCGTGATGGCAGAGCGCTTGCTAACGGTCCCGCAGGTCGCGGAGGAGTTTCAGGTGACCTCGCAGACGATTCGCAACTGGATCGACGCAGGGACTCTCCCAGCGATCCGCATGGGTCGCGCGTTTCGCCTGCGGCGCGCCGACGTCGACGCGCTGCTTGATCGCGCGCCAGCCGGCGGCGGATCGCGCGCCGGTCGCCGCGAGCTGTGGAACGCCGATGCGGATCGTCTGCCGCGCCGAGACGAGAGCACGCCGACGTTGACGGTTTGGGGTAGCCGGGCCGACGCGCGGGCGCTGGCGCCCCGCTGAGCGCGAGCCGAGGCGACTACCCTGCGCGGGCGGCGAATGAGCGGCCGCCTGAGCCATCCTCGCGCTCGACCGCCTCAGACAGCGCAGCACACGCGCCGGCGAAGGCGTCATAGGCATCAGCTACGGCGAGCAAGTCGGTCGTGGCAGCCCCGCTCGTCAGTTGCGCCACCGCTGCGTCGAATGCATGCCACAACGCGGCCGGCCCGCGCCGGCCCGTACCTGGCCGGAGCTCGTATGGCTGCTCGCCGGCGGACGTCGCCGGCGGCCAAGCGTAGCCCGCCCTGTGTGCCTCCCGGCAGATCTCTGCCTCCAGGCACGACGCTTCAGCGAGGCTAGCCAGACGCGCGCTGAAACCACTGTCCGGTGGCGCCATGCGGTGCGCTTCCACGGCCGTGCGCCAGCGGTTCTGCACATGCCTGAACTCGGCCTGAATCCGCTCGTCGTTCCGCTCGCTTCCGGTCACACGGGGGATTCTCGCACGCGGACCTGTTGCTATCCATCGCTGTATAGCGCTATTTACGCTTATCTTTGCTTATTTGGCATAATCCCAGCCACGGTGGAATCTGAGCGACCTCACTTGACGCGTGACGATGTGCTCGACGGCCGCGAGGTTGCGGAGCTGCTCCATCTGCCAGCTTCGACGGTGCGGGAGTACGCACGTCGCGGGGTGCTGCCTGCGCATCGGCTCGGTCGGCGCTGGGTCTTCATCCACGACGAGGTGGCCGCCGCGCTGCGGGCCGCTCCGCAGGCCGCGGCCCCGCGGCGGAAGCCGCCCGCGGTAACCGGTCGGCCGTATCGAGAGGACGCCACCGTCGTCCAGCTCGCGCTGCCGATCGACGGGCGATAGTCGCCGGCTGCGGAGCAGTCAGGTTCGCATGCCCGTCGGCACGATCGGGGGATCGGCAACTGTCGTCGGGGGTGGCAGAGGTCTTGTGCCTGGGACCTGGGCGACTGTGCGGAACACGCAGAGCGTCTGGCCCTCCGGGCGTGCGGCTGATGCACTGAGAAGCGCGCGCCAACCTTCGCCATGGAGCGTCTCACCGACTGGCTGGAAGGTCGGCCACTGATGTCGGCTCGGCTCGAGCGGCGGCAGGCCAACGCGGGCGAGCCGGTCGTCGTCGCTGAGATCCGCGACCGCGGGGAGGGAGATCTCCCACCGCCACAGATCGCGTGGCAATCCCTGCGTGGGTGCCATCGCCGCCTCGGCCAGGTACCGGTACCACTCGGCCCACGCGGTCGCTTCGCAGTCCGCGAAGTAGAGGCCTTCGACAACGGTGCCGCGCTGCCAGCGGTTGTCCGCCGGATCGGGCGGCTCGTAGTGGACGTCGGCGCCTGACGGTATGTGGCGCCACCACACGCCGGACACCGGCGTTGAGTCGACGTCGAGAGGGCTAGACAGCGCCTGTGGCTTCCAGACCGGCGATGACTCTCGAGAGGCGCCGGTACTCGCCGGTCGCGATCACGTCCAGCGGCTTGTCGTCGTCGAGCAGCGGAACCGGCTTGCGCATCCAAACCGGCACATACTCGGGCTGCATCACTTGCACGAGACGCTCAACGAGAGACGAGAGCTCGGCCAGGCGCTCGGCGTACGTCCCCGACGGCGAGCGATCGTCGCGCAGCCACGCGCGGACAGTCGTCTCGTTGGCGCCTGTCCCGCGCGCCATGTCCGACACGCTTAGGTGCCCGATCTCTTGGATATGCGCAGCTTCGCTAGCGAATGAGGTGGTCATTGATGTGCTTCCTTCCTCTGCGAGTGTATCGTCAAACACCCGCGAAACGCAAGCCAAACGCCCGACGCGTTTTTGGCGGTTGCGCTATGTCTTTGGCGCGGACCGCTCGCCAATGCGAAACGCCCGGTTGACCAGGTCGACGTCTTCGGGGCGCGCCTTCGCGTGCATGTAGCGCTCGGTCGTCGTGATCCGCGAGTGTCCGAGAAACGCTTGCACGAAGTGCGCGTCGGCGTGACGGGCGACGAGGCTGCCCGCCGCGTGACGTAGGGCATGGAAGCGCAGCGGCCGCAGTCCTGCCGCCACCTGAGCGCGCTTGAAGCGGCGCCGCACGGCTGACGCGTCCAGTCGCCGGCCGAGTCGCGAGCAGAAGACATAGTCGTTGCGCTGCGTGTAGTCCCCGCGCGCGAGGAGTCGCTCGAACGCTTCGGCCGCCGGGTCGGCCATTGGGAGGAAGCGTGCTTGCCAGCTCTTGGTGGGCCCCTCGACTCCGGCTGATACCGCGCGCTGGACGACCAGCCGTCGCATTTCGAGGTCGACGTCCTCCCAGCGCAGCGCGAGCACCTCGCCGAGACGCAGTCCGGTGAATGCGGCGATTCGAAACAGCTCGCCGTCCTGCGCGTCCTCGCGCGCTCGCCATTCGATCTCGTCCGCCTCGAGGTTCGCTGGCTGCGCGCCGCGGTGCGCGCCGGCGGCCGCCGCGCTCGCGAGCTGCTCGACCTCCTCGGGCTCGTAGAAGTCGAGCACCGCCGGCGGCGGCTCACGGCGCTTGGTCGTCGCGGCCGCCGGGTTCGCCGGTAGTCCGAACGTGTCTTCGCGCAGGCCGTAGTTGAAGATCGCCAACACCGTCTGGCGGTAGAGGTTGACGGTCCGCGGCGACGCGCCGCTGTCCTGCACTGCGTCGAGCAGCTCCGCGACCCGCCGCGTGGTGATCCGCCCCGCCGGCAGATCGCCGAGCTTCGCCATCACGAAGCCGCGGCTGACTCCCGCGCCCCGACGATGCGGCCGCCCTGGCTCGCCGAGCATGTAGCGGTAGCTCTCGAGTGTCGATGGCTTTGCTCCGAACTCGCGCTCGAGGTGCATGAGCCAAGCGGCGGTCAGCTCACGGAACGTCACGCCTCGCTCGCGGCGCTCACGCTCGCCGCGTTCGATCTCCCGCTCGTGGGCGTCGTGCCCGGCGACGACCTGCGCCATCCTCACGACCGCCCGCCTCTCGTCGAGAAATCCCTCCGGCAGCCGCCCGCGACGCGCCCGCCAGACGCCGCTCGCGTCGCGCTCGAGCCACGCCGGGCCGAGGCGCCGCTTGACCTGCGCGCCAGCGCGTCGCCACTTCGCCTCGAAGACCGGACCGTCCGAGCGCTCGACCACGACCAGCGTCCCGCCCGCCTCCAGCTCCCCAGAATCGCTCACGATTGGAGAGAGTACCACTTGAGTACCATACTTTCGCGAGTACCACTTTGAGTACCAACCTACCCATAACTAACCGGTTTTACTGGCCTTTTGCCATCGCAAACGCTCCCAAAATGCGTGCACCGGCGGGCGACCTCCGGCCTGTCACGTCGGAGGTCGCTGGTTCGAGTCCCGTCGCTCCCGTAGGGCAGATGTCCTGCAAATAGGCAGGTTTGTGTCATACGGACGGTTATCGGGCGGCATTCTCGGCCATCCGCCGAGAGCGGCGGCTGATCGTCGCGACCGCCGCCGCGCCGGCCGACAAGGTGCCACATGGGCACCTTCCGGGGGCGAGCGGCCGCGGTGATCGGGCCGCTGGCGGCGTGCCTCGCGGTCGCGCTACCGGCACCCGCCCGCGCCGGCACGACGCTGACGCCGGGCGAGATCGTCGTCGCGGACGCGCGCGCGTTCGGTGGCGGCGCGCTGATCGCGGTCGATCCGACGACGGGCGCGGAGACGGTCATCTCCGACAATGACATGCCCGTGAACGCCGACAACCAGCTGTTCGCCGACCCGTTCGTGCTCACGATCGACGCCGCCGGCGACATCCTCGTCGCCAACACGTACAACATGGGCGGAAGCTGCAGCGGTGGCTGCGGCGGCGTGATCCGGGTCGACCCGGCGACCGGCGCCGAGACCGTGCTGTCGTCGAACGCGATGGCGATCAACGCGTCGAGCCAGTACTTCAACCAGCCGACCGGCATCACAATCGCCCCGGACGGGGAGATCCTGGTCTCGGACTGGGGCGGCACCGATGGCCTCGGCAAGGTGATCGGAGTCGACCCCACGACCGGCAAGGAGACGCTGATCTCGTCGAACGCAATGCCCGTCAACGCCTCGAGCCAGTACTTCGACTACGCGCAGGGGATCACGACCGACGCCGCCGGCGACATCTTCGTCACCGACCCGATGGCGTTCGGCACGGGCGGCGGCATCATCGAGGTCAACCCGACCACCGGCAAGGAAACGGAGCTGTCCGCGAACGGCATGGCGGTCAACGCGAGCAGCCAGTACTTCCACTCGCCGAGCCAGATCACCACTCTGCCCGACGGCCACCTGCTGGTCGCCGACTGGTGTGAGACGACGGCCTGCGGCGCGGTCGTCGACGTCGACCCGACCACCGGCAAGGAGACTCTGGTATCGGCCAACTCGATGCCCGTCAACGCCTCGAGCCAGTATTTCGACCAGCCGACCGCCGTCGCCGTCGATGCCAGCGACCGCATCATCGAGGTGCAGGAGGCCGGCCTCGGAGGCTCCTGCAGCGGCGGCTGCGGCGGCCGTGTTTACGTCGATCCCACGACCGGCGCAGAACAGGTGCTGTCGGCCAACAGTCTCGCCGTCAACGCCGACAACCAGCTCTACGTCGAGCCGTTCGACGCCGTCGTCGTTCCCGCCGCGGCGGGCCCGGCGCCGCCTAGCGGGGGCTCCAGCGCGGGCGGCGGGACGGGCGCAGGCTCCACGCCAGGCGCGACTAACGCGCTGGCGCCGGTGATTAGTGCGCTCGCGCAGTCGCATAGCCGCTGGCGGGAGCGGCGCGGCACGGTGTTCTCGTTCACGCTCAGCCAGGCGGCGCAGGTGACGCTGACCTTCGCCCGCGTCCGCGGGGCGCGCGCGACGACGGTCGGCGCGCTGACGCTCGCCGCACGCGCGGGCGCCAACACGCTCGCCTTCCACGGACGCCTATCGCGCAGCCGGCTGCTGCGTCACGGCCGCTACGAGGTCATGGTCACGGCGGCGGGCGCCGCGCCGCGGGCGGGGCCGCTGCGCTTCACGATCCTCGCCAGACGGTCCTGACGTCAGTGCTTACGATGCCGCATAGGTAGCGCTCGCAGAAACGCTCGGCTGCGAGCTGCTGACCGCTGACGGTCGATTGGCAACCGCGCCCGGCGTACGCTGCACGGTGCGCGTACTCGTATGACGGAGAGCTTGCTCAGGTCGATGCGCGTTGAGCGCGGAGTGCTTCGAGGTGCTGCGTGATCGCTGCGCGACGATCGTCGGCGTCCGGGTCCTCTGTGAGTGCCGCCTCTAGCGCGGTAAGCGCCTCCTGGTGAGAGCCGCGGGTCGCCGCATCGGCGGCGACCAGATCAAGCAGGGCCAGGTGACGGTAGCGCACCTGCTCGCGTGCCTCTTCGGCCCAAGCGGCATAGGGATCTGAGGGCAGCAGGGGACCGGTGAATAGTGCCAGCGCCGCATAAGCGAGGCGCACGGCACGGGTGCCGCTTGTTCCCCGAACGCGGTTCCCGGCCGTCAAGAACTCCCGCGAATCGACCCACGCCGGAACGAGGCGCAACGTTTCGCCGTCGCGCACGACCAGGTCGCCCGCAGCCGCCCGCAGCCGGGCGAGCACCTGTCGCAGGCGCTGCCGGGCGACCGCGGGCGAGGCGTCCGGGAAGAACGCCTCGAGCACCACATCGAGCGCCAGTCCATGCTCATGGAGCGCGAGCAGTCGTACGAGCTCCCCCGGCATGCCGGGCGGGAGCTGGATCCCGGAACCATCGGCCGCGACCAGCGCAGGCGTCCCGAACAGCCTCACGATCAGCTGGCGACCCGCGAGCAGGATCTCTCGCGCGACCGAGGAGCCGGCAAGCTCGGCCAGCGGTGCAAGTGCAGCAGTGATCTCCGCCTCGCCAGCCTGGGCCACCTGGACGCCTCCGCACGCGGCGGCCTGCTCCAACGCCCGTGCGGCCAGCTCCCCGGCGCCGTCACGGCCGGCGCGAAACGTCGCCCACGCCATCAGCAGCGTATGCCGCCACGTGACCCGCTTTTCGAGCCAATCGCCGCGAGCGAGCTCTTGTAGCTCCGTCAACGCCAGCCATGGATCCCCCGAACGGGCGCGAAGCACCGCGGTCGTCTGCATGACCTCCTCGTTGTCCTCGCCGCCGCGTTCGCGACCGAGCTCGAAGTAGCGCTGCGCTTGGTCGCTGACGCCGACGCGGTCGAGTAGCTCGGCCGCGTCCAGCAGGTAGGAGAGCCCAATGTGCGTCGCAAACCAGTCCATGCCGGCCGCTCCGCGTTCGACCTCCCGCAGCAGTCGCTCGGTCGCCCGGGCATCGCCGCGACCGGCCGCCAAATGTGCCCGAGACCAGGTCAGGTCCATTTGCGCCTTGGCCACGCCATCGCGCTCCGCGAGTGCACCGGCCCGGTCGATGACCGTCTCGGCCTGATCGAACTTGCCGAGCTCGATCAGCACGTCGGCGAAGCTCCCGAGCGCTCCTCCAAGTCGCATGCTCTCCGGCGGGTAGGTGGCGAGCGCCTCACGGATCAGCTTCTCCGCGCCTACCAGATCGCCGTACTGGTAGCAGGCCGAGTAGCCGCGGCGCAGCAGCGCCGATCCCTGCCAGTCGCGCTGACCGAGCGCTGCAAACCGGTCGGCGGCCTCGGCGAAGGCCTGGTGGGCCTGCCGCGTCGCCACGTCCGTGCCTACCCACGCGAGTGCCTGTCCGTTGGCGAGCATCGCGCGCGCGTGTGCGATCTCAGAGTCACGATCGGCCGCACGCGTCACTTCATCGGCAAGCGCCAGGGCCTGTTCGATCTGTTGCGAGCGGCCGAGGTCGATTGCGCGTTCGGCGAGCAGCTCGAGATCCCAGTCGCGGCCACGCGGCGCGGCGGGAACGCCACCGCCCGCGAGCAGGCGCTCCAGCGCGTCCAGTGTCGCCGAGCGTTCGCCATAGCGACCCCATGGCTCGAGATCCCACGCTCGCTCGAGCAAACTCGCCGGGTTCCTGGTTGCGGCGAGGTCGTCGTCCCTGAGCTCCGGTGGGGCCGACACCCCCGAATTATCGCGCAGCGAAGTGGGCTCGAGATCGCGTGTGACGTTCATCTAACGGCTGGCTCGTAGGTTGGCCACCGCAGTGACCAGGAACGAGCCGATCGATTTGGGGGTGTCGTTTTGTCGATGATTTCGCGGCTTGCCGGGAGCGCGCGCTCGCGCCGGTTTGTGAGCAGGCTTGTGACGATAGGGGCGCTCGCGTTCGCGGCGGGTGCGGCATTCGTGTTTGCTGGGACCGCGCGTGCCGCCGTCGCCTACAACCTGACCGGTACCTGGGACACGTACGGCACCGGAGGCGGCTACAGCGGAACGTTCACGATCACGAAGATGGATACGGCGACCGGCGAGTTCTCCGGAACCGGCGACGGCACGACGTTCGTGTTGCAGGGCAACGAGATCGGAACCGCCGTCTCCTTCACCAATCCGAGGGCAGCTATATCTCGCACGACGACGCCACGCTCGATCTCAACAACGGCAAGATCGAGATGGTCAACGGCGTCTGGAACGACAGCAACGGCGCGGGCGGAACGTTCACCGCGAGCAAGGCCTATGCCGGCACGATCTCGGGCACGGTCACGCGCGATGGGAGCCCCCTCGCCGGTGTCACCCTCGACGCGACCGACAACAAGGGTGGCCAGGCGACGGCGACGACCGCGACCGACGGCACCTACACGCTCAACCTTTCGAAGCTCGGCACCTGGACGGTCACGCCGAGCGGGCTCGGTTTCAAGTACCAGCCGAAGGACCACATCGTCTTCGTGACCTCCGACTCGAGCGGCGTCGACTTCCATGCTGGCGGCACCGCCTCCGTCGAGCGCGACAAGGTCATCGCGGTCCCCGGTGCCGGTATCGACCTTTGGTACAAGGGCAAGGACTGGGATCCGACGGGCAGTGCGATCACGGTCACTTTCGGCGGGGCGGCGTTTGGCTCGCTGCCCGCGCCCGCGACGGGGGCGATCGACGGCAAGATCACGATCCCCTACTGGCCGCACCGTCACACGATCACCAACTTCAACAACGTGCCCCGCCGGGCCTGCTGGGGCGATCTCGTCGCCACGCAGGGGACCTCGAGTGCGCGGGCCGAGTTCAGCGCGAAAGCCGTCGGCATGGTTGTCTGGAGCCTCTCGCCGGTCCTCCACAACGGAGAGGTGTTCTGCGCGAGCGAGACGGATAGCGCGCTGTTCACCGGCCCCGACACCATCACATACAACTTCGGCAGTCTCCTCGACATCTACAACGGCCCAGGCCAGAAAATCAGGGGCATAGCGTTGGTCAACATCGAGAACGGCCACCACATCTGCTACGCCGCCGGCTCGCAGAACGTACACGTCATCCTCACGCTCTCGAACGGAGTGATCCACCACCCGGTGGCGCCCGGTCCCTGCTGAGCAGCGACCTCGCTCGCCGATCGCCGAGCGAGGAGGTAGCGAGCGGCGCTCGTCCGGGCCGTCCCGATCGTGGCGGGATCGGCCCGGACGAGTAGCGCCGGGCGGCGGTCGGACTACGCGGGCAGCGCTGGCTGCGCCGGCTCCGACGTAGCGATCGCCCCCTCCTCTTTCCTCCGTGCTCTCCTGGGGCGCAATCGAGAGAACGATCGGTTGTCCCTAGTCGCGCGGCCGGCCGGCGCCGCAGCTACGCAGCGAGTGGGGGCTCGCAGGCGAGGCGCTTCGACCGGCACACACGCACACATGCGGCTGACGTGCACCTGGCGGCTGGGAATTGCGGTTTGGATGCGGCTTCCTCGGCTAGATGGCGGACGAGGCGGACAGAGACCGAGCGACGGTAGTTCGCGCCTCGTCCAATGCCATCCGAACTCTCCCCGGAGGCACCGTACGTGAAAAACCGCAGGCAACCGCGATCCGCCGCGGATGGCGAACGGCGGCTCTGCTGTGAACATTTCGACATGTTTGTTGATCGCAAGCAGGCAGGCAGGCTGCTGGCGCAGCTGCTTGATCGCTTTGCCGGCGAGCATCCGGTTGTGCTCGCGCTGCCGCGTGGCGGGGTGCCGGTCGGCGTCGAGATCGCTCGCGCACTCCACGCCCCGCTCGACGTGCTCGCGGTTCGCAAGATCGGCGCGCCCGGCAATCCCGAGCTCGCAGTCGGGGCGCTCGCCGAGGAAGGCACGGCAATTGTCGACCGCGCCGTCGCCGCGCGGGTAGGGATGACGCAGGCCCAGCTTCTGCAGACGATCCGGCGGGAGAGCCATGAGCTCCGCCGGCGGGTTGCGACCTACCGCGGCGACCGGCAGCTGATCGACCTCGAGGGCCGCGTCGTGATCGTGGCCGACGATGGCCTCGCCACCGGACTGACGCAGCTGGCGGCGATTCGCGCCGTGCGAGCACTCGGGGCGGCGAAGGTACTCGTCGCGGTGCCCGTCGCCGCGCGCGCGTCGATTGCGCGCGTCGCACGCGAAGCGGACGAGCTGATCTGTCACACGGTGCCGCGCGAGCTGCTCGGCGTGAGCCGCTGGTATGAGGACTTCTCGCCAGTCGGCGACGGCGAGGTGCTTCGGCTGCTACGCGGGCAGCTTCCAGCGGATGACGCTCAGCTCGCGACCGACCCGCCGCAGCGAAGGGCCGTCGCCATCAGTGCCCCCCAGGCGGTTCTTGCCGGCGAGCTGGTGCTACCGCATGAGCCACGTGGGCTCGTGATCTTCGCCCATGGCTGCCGCTCCAGCCGTCGCAGCCCTCGCAACCGTGCCGTCGCGGAAGCGCTTTGCCAAGACGGATTCGCGACGCTCCTTGTCGATCTGCTATCCGACGGGGAGACCTGGCGACGCGAGCAAGCGTTCGACATCGCGCTGCTCGCGAGCAGGCTCGAGCTCGTGACACGCTGGGCATTGGAGGAGCCGGCGACGGCTGACCTTCCGATTGGGCTGTTCGGTGCCTCGACGGGGGCCGCGGCGGCGCTGCGCACCGCGGTCGCAGTCGGCGAGCCCGTACGCGCCGTCGTCTCGCGCGGCGGCAGGCCCGACCTCGCGGCCCGCTGGCTCCCCGCCGTCACGGCGCCGACGCTGCTCATCGTTGGCGGACTCGACCGCGAGGTACTTGCCCTCAATCGCAAGACGATGCCGATGCTGCGAGCTCCACACCGCCTGAGCATCATCGAGAACGCGAGCCATCTGTTCGGCGAGCCAGGCAAGCTCGAGCAGGTTGAGGCGATCACGCGTGACTGGTTCGCAACCTGGCTGCAAAGCGAAGCGCGCTTGCCCGCGCTGGCGGGGTTCGGATAATGGCCGCCGCCACCGCGCTTCCCGTCGGTCCAGGGTCCGATCGCCGCGCGGCCGTCGGCGCGCTGCGTGCGGCTGCCCATCCGCTTCGGGGGGACCGGCGTGACTACGACGCGCTGATCGAACGCATCGGTCAGGCCCGGATCGTTCTGCTCGGCGAGGCGAGCCACGGCACGCACGAGCTCTATCGTGAGCGCGCGCGTGTCACCCGCCGCCTGATCGCCGACCATGGCTTTACGGCGGTCGCCGTCGCCGCGTCCTGGGCTGACGCGTACAGGGTCAACCGTTACGTGCACGGCATCGGCAGTGCGGACCTCGACGCGGAAGCCGCGCTGCGCAGCTTCCGGCGCTTCCCATCGTGGATGTGGCGCAACGCCGATATGGTCGATTTCGTCGCCTGGCTGCACGCTCACAACGTGGGCTTGCACAGCAGCGCTCGCAAGGCGGGCTTCTATGGGCTTGACATGTACGGCCTCTCGAGCTCGACCGGGGCCGTGATCGCCTTCCTCGCCGCACGCGATGCGGGCAGCGTCGAGCGCGCGCGAGCGCGTTACGAGTGCCTCCAGTCCTTCGCCGAGGACAGCGCCGGATACGCGCGTGCGGTACTGCGCGACCTGCCCGAGTCCGAACGCTCCGCCGTGATCGACGAGCTGATCCAGCGCCGGCATCTAACCGCTGTGCGGCTGCGTGCCGATGGCCTCGCCGCCGACGACGAGCGGTTCTTCAGCGAGTGGGACTCGGCGGCTGAAACGGCAGCGGACGGCTACTACCGGACGATCTTCGGCGAGCGCACGCCTTCTTGGAACCTCCGCGATCGCCACCTTGCAGACACGCTCGACCAGCTGCTCGCGCACCTGAACAGCCGCGGCGAGCGCGCCCGCGTCATCGTCTGGGCTCACAACTCGCACGTCGGCGATGCGCGGCACACCCACCTTGCCGAGCGCGGCGAGCAGAGCCTCGGCCAGCTGCTGCGCGATCGCCATGGTGACGATGTCGTCAGCGTCGGCTTCACGACTTACGTCGGCAGCGTCACCGCCGCATCGCGCTGGGACGGCCCGCCGGAGCGCAAGCATCTGCGTGGCGCACTGCCCGCAAGCCATGAGGCACTGCTCCACGAGACACAGCTGCCGGCCTTCCTGCTCTGCCCGCTTGGTGGCGGCGATGCGGGCGCGGCGCTTCGCACCAAGCGGCTCGAGCGCGCAATCGGCGTCATCTACAGCCCGGACCGCGAGCGCGCGAGCCACTACTTCGAAGCAACCCTTGCCGAACAGTTCGACGCTCTCGTTCACGTCGACGCAACCCGCGCCGTCGAGCCACTCGAGCACTCGCCGAGCTGGAGCGCCGGCGAATCAGCCGAGCCGTACCCCAGCGCCCTGTGAGCGCAGTCACGTCGCCGACAGGGCCCGACCCCGGTAGGCCGGGCCCGTCGCCTCTCGCTTACGCGGACGGCGCCTGCTGCGCTGCAGCTTGGGCCGCCGCAACCCTCGCGATCGGCACGCGGAACGGCGAGCAGGAAACGTAGTCGAGGCCTACCTCGTTGAAGAACGCGATCGACTTCGGATCGCCGCCGTGCTCGCCGCAGATTCCAAGTTCGATCGACGGGTTCCCCGCCCGCCCCTTCTCGACCGCCATTCGGACGAGCATCCCGACGCCGACGGTGTCGATCGTCTCGAACGGCGAGACGGTGACGATCCGGTCGGTGATGTACTGCGGGATGATCGCGCCTTCGATGTCGTCGCGCGAGAACCCGAGGGTCGTCTGCGTCAGGTCGTTGGTGCCGAACGAGAAGAACTCGACGTCCTTGGCAAGCGTGTCGGCGATCGCGCAGGCGCGTGGTAGCTCGATCATCGTGCCGATCACGTAGTCGCGCCCGTGCTCCATGCCCTCGCTCGCGGCGGTCGCGAGCACGAGCTCACGCGAGCGCCTCAGCTCGCCCGTGAAGCCGACGAGCGGGATCATCACCTCACAGTGCGGGGCCTTGCCGGTCCGCTTGCCGACCGCCTTGACGGCGCGCATGATCGCGCGGACCTGCGTCTCATAGATCTCCGGGTGGAGGATCCCGAGGCGGCAGCCGCGCGTCCCGAGCATCGGGTTTGTCTCCGAGAGCTGGCGCACGCGCGCCAGCTCCTTGTGGATCCCGTCCATCCGCTCCGGGTGGGTGTTCGCTACCTGGCGCAGCTCCTCGAGCAGCTCGAGCTCGCTCGGCAGGAACTCGTGTAGCGGCGGGTCGAGCAGGCGGATCGCGACCTTCTGCCCTTCCATCGCCTCGAACAGGCCCTCGAAGTCGGCTTGCTGGAGTGGCAGCAGCTTCTCGAGCCAGGCGCGGCGCTCCTCCACGGTGTCGGCCATGATCATGCCGCGCATCTTCGGCTGGCGGTCCTCGGCCATGAACATGTGCTCGGTCCGGCAGAGGCCGATGCCTTCGGCGCCGAACTCGTGCGCACGGCGCGCGTCAGCCGGCACGTCGGCGTTGGCGCGCACGCCGAGTGTGCGCAGCTCGTCGGCCCAGCCGAGCACCGTCTGGAAGTTCTCGTCGATCTCCGGACGGACGAGCGTGACGTCATCGGTGGTGATCTCGCCGGTCGAGCCGTTGATCGCGATCTGGTCGCCGGCGCGCAGGACGGTGCCGTTGACGGTGATCGTGCCCTCGTCGAGATCGATCCGCAGTGCGCTCGCGCCGCAGACGCAGGGCCGGCCCATGCCGCGTGCGACGAGCGCCGCGTGCGACGCCTTGCCGCCTTCGCTGGTCAGGATGCCGCGCGCGGCGAAGAAGCCTGCGACGTCCTCGGCCTCGGTGAATGGACGGACGAGGATCACGGCCTCACCGGCCTCCGCGGCCTTCTGCGCGGCTGGCGCGCTGAGCACGATCGTCCCCTTCGCGGCGCCCGGCGAGGCGGCCACGCCACGCGCGAGCACCTCGAACTTGGCGTTGCGGTCGAAGGTGGGGTGGAGCAGCGCGTCGAGCTTGGCGGCGTCGATCGTCAGTATCGCCTTCGCCTTGTCGAGCAGCCCCTCCGCGACCGCGTCGACGGCGAAGCGAACGGCGGCCTGGGCCGGCCGCTTCGCGTTGCGCGTCTGCAGCATGTACAGGCGGCCCTCTTCGATCGTGAACTCGGTGTCCTGCATGTCGCCGTAGATCCGCTCGAGCTTGCGCATGATCTCGACGAGGCGCTCATAGGACTCCGGCATCACCTCGGCGAGTTCGCTCAGCTCCGACGTGTTGCGCACGCCGCTGACCACGTCCTCGCCTTGTGCGTTGATCAGGAAGTCACCCGATGGCGTTGGCGCCCCGGTAACCTCGTCGCGACTGAAGGCGACGCCCGAGCAAGAGTGTGCGCCACGGTTGCCGAAGACCATCTGCTGCACGTTGACCGCCGTGCCCCAGTCGTCGGGGATCTGGTTGATCCGCCGGTAGGCGATAGCGCGTGCCCCGCCCCAGGAGCCGAACACGGCGAGCATCGCCTGGTGCAGCTGCATACCCGGGTCCTGCGGAAAGTCCTCGCCTGTCAGCGTGCGGAAGTGCGCCTTGAACGCGGCGGTCAGCTCCTTCAGCGCTGCGACGTCGAGCTCGGTGTCGAGCGCCACGCCACGCTCGCGCTTGATCCGCGCGATCTCACCCTCGAGCCGCTCGGTCGGGACGCCGTGGACGACGTTCGAGAACATCTGCACGAAGCGCCGGTACGAGTCCCAGGCGAAGCGCTCGTTACCGGTCACGCCCGCGAGGCCGAGGACCGACTCGTCGGTCAGTCCCAGGTTCAGGACGGTGTCCATCATGCCTGGCATCGACTCGCGCGCGCCCGAGCGGACCGACAATAGGAGCGGGTCGGCTGGATCGCCGAACTTGCGCCCGATCTTTGTCTCCAGCCGAGCGAGCGCGGCCGTGACCTCGCCCTCGAGCTCGGGCGGCTCGTCGCCGGCTCGCATGTACTCGACGCACGCCTCGGTCGTGACGACGAAGCCCGCGGGGACGACGTCGCTGCCGAGCTGGCGTGTCATCTCGGCCAGCCCCGACCCCTTGCCACCGAGCAGGTTGCGCATCTCGCGCGAACCCTCCTCGAAGTCATAGACGTATTTCGTCATCGCTCGCTCCCCGATTTGGTCTGCCGCTGCCTCGTGCGCCTGCGTCATTACAACTCCTTGGTCGTTTCATAGCGGCCGGCATGGTGGGCACGGCGCATCTCAGATCTCCTCGGGCACCATCTCGATCGCCCCGCACGGGCACTCCGCGGCGCACAGGCCGCAGCCCTTGCAATAGTCGAGGTCGAACGAGTAGAGCTCTCCATCAGCACCGGGCTTGATCACGGCGTTGTCCGGGCAGACACCGAAGCAGTTATCGCATGAGAAGCAGTTGCCGCACGAAAGGCAGCGCCGCGCCTCGAACAGCGCCGAGTCATCGTCGAGGCCCTTGACGACCTCCTCGAATGTGCTCTGCCGGCGCACGTCCTCGAGCTGTGGGCGGACGCGCCGGGGGGCGTCGCTGTAGTACCACGGGTTGACTTCCGCGAAGCCGGCGAGCTTGCGTGGCGGATCGACCGGCACGTACTCGTGGCGCAGCCAGGCATCGATGCAGCGCGCCGCCCGTGCGCCGTGGCCGATCGCGATTGCCGCGGTGCGCTCTGACGGGACCATGTCGCCGCCGGCGAAAAGGCCGGCGTGCCCGGTCATCATCTGATCGTCGACCCTGACCACATGGTCCTCGATCTCGATCCCGGAGACACCTTCGAGCAGCCGCAGGTCGGCATCCTGCCCGAGCGCGAGCACGACCGAGTCGGCGGGAAGGTCCTCGAATTCGCCGGTCGGCTGCGGGAAGCCCTTTTCATCGAGCGCCATCTTCTCGATTCGCAGCTGGCCCGGTCCGGCCTCGGCGATCGTCGAGAGCCAGCGAAATGCGATGCCCTCGGCCTCGGCCTCTTCGAGTTCGCTCGGATGTGCCGGCATCCGCTCGCGGGTGCGCCGGTAGACGATCACGGGATCGGCCGCGCCGAGCCGCTTCGCGCTACGCGCCGCGTCGAGCGCCGTGTTGCCGCCCCCATAGACGACTACGCGCCGACCCAGTTGCGGCTTCTCCTCCTCCGCCAGCCCATGCAGCAACTTGACGGCATCGATGATGTGCGACGCCGCGCCGCCCGGGATCTCCGCGTGCTTTGCGATGTGCGCGCCGACGGCGAGGAACGTCGCGTCGAAGCCGCCTTCGCGGATCGCGCCCTCGAGCTCCTCGACGCGCGCGTCGCACTCGAGCTCCACGCCCAACGACAGGATCCGTGCGATCTCGCCGTCGAGGATGTCGCGCGGCAGCCGGTAGGACGGGATCCCGTAGCGCATCATCCCGCCGGCCTGCTTTGCCTGTTCGCGGATCGTCACGTGATGTCCGCGCAGCGCCAGGTGATAGGCGAGCGACAGTCCGGACGGGCCCGATCCGACAACGAGCACGCGCTTGCCTGTAGGGGCAGCCGGCTTCGCGAACTCCCATCCGCGCTTGAGCGCCTCATCACCGAGGAAGCGCTCGACTGAGTTGATTCCGACCGCTTCGTCGAGCTGCGCCCGGTTGCACTCCGACTCGCACGGGTGGTAACAGATGCGCCCCATGATCGCGGGGATCGGGTTCGCCGCCACGATGTGGCGCCACGCGCGCTCGTAGCCGTCGCCGCCCGCCTCCGCCTCGTAGAGCCATCCCTGGATGTCCTCGAGCGCCGGGCAGGCGTGGTTGCACGGCGGAAGGTTGTGCACGTACACGGGCCGCTCGGTCCGCCAGTCGCCGGTCCGGTTGGCGAGGCTTGAGCCAACCTCGAGCGTGATCGCAAAGGGCTTGCCGTTGACTGCCATCAGACACCTCGCTCCGCGAGCGCGAGGGCATCGAGCAAGTCGAGCTCGCGCGCCTCCTCGCCACCGTCCAAGAGACCGAACCGCGCGATGTTGCGGTCGGCGTGGGCCTGCAGGCGCTCCACGATCTCGGGCATCCCATCACCTGCGAAGAGGTGCGCGAAGCGCTTCTGCGGCCGCAGGTACTCCTCCACCGGCACCTTGTGGCGGATCGGCGAGACGCTTGTCACCGCGCCGCCGACCGCCTCGAACACGGGGAACAGGCCGCTCTCCTTCGCCAGGCGCGCGAGCCGAACCGCTTCGTTGGTGGCCGACCCCCAGCCGAGGGGGCACGGGACGAGCACGTGGATGTAGCGCGCACCGCGGTACTCCATCGCCCGCGTGACCTTGTGCTCGAGATCGCGTAGCTCGGCGACGGTCGCGGTCGCGACGTACGGGATCTCGTGCGCCATCGCGATCAGCGGCACGTTCTTGCCCTGGCCGAACTGGTTCCCGGCGTGCTGGCCGATCGGCTCGGTCGTCGCGGTCCGCGCCGCGGGCGGTGTCGCGCCCGAGCGCTGCACGCCGGTGTTCATGTAGCCCTGGTTGTCGTAGCAGATGTAGAGCACGTCGTCGTTTCGCTCGAACATCCCCGACAGGCAGCCGAAGCCGATATCCACGGTGCCGCCGTCGCCGCCCTGGCCGATCACGCGAACGTCTGTGCGTCCCTTCGCGCGCATCGCGGCGGCGATCCCGGTTGCGACCGCAGGCGCGTTGCCGAACAGCGAGTGGATCCACGCCATTCGCCACGACGACTCCGGGTAGGGCGTCGAGAAGACCTCGAGGCAGCCCGTCGCGTTGGCCACGATCAACTGCCCATCCGCTGCACGCAGTGCCGCGTCGAGCGCGTAACGGGCGCCGAGCGCCTCGCCGCAGCCCTGGCAGGCGCGGTGCCCCTTCGTGATCGCGTTCGCCCGCTCGGGGTCCGATTGCACCGAGCGCAGCTCCTCGTCGAGCAGGCGCCCGCCAACCGCGAACGTGCCGGTCTGGTAGAAGGCTACTTTTTGGGGCTGGCCTGACAGTTCGTGACGCTCGCTCTTCCCGCCGTTAGCGCTCATCTTGTGAGCTCCTTCTCGATCACGTCGGTCCGCAGGTCGAGGAAGTGCAGGTCGCCGAGGTCGGCCGCGAGCATCTCGCGCAGCGAGCGCCGCGTTATCGCGCGTCCGCCGAGGCCGGCGATCACGGTGTGCGTCGGGATCCCCAGGCCGGCGAGCGCGCGCTCGACGTCGGCGACGACGACCCCGCCGATCCCGGGCGCGAGCGCCCGCTCGAGCACGATAACGCGCTGCGCGTGGCCGAGCGCTTCGCGCACGGCGTGAAACGGGAACGGCCGGTAGGACTTGAGCGCGACCGACCCGACGGCGGCGCCCTGTTCGCGCTGCTCGTCGATGACCTCCTGCAGGGTGCCGTTGACCGAGCCGAGCGCGAGCACGATCGTCTCGGCGTCCTCGCTGCGGTAGGGCTCGACGAGGCCTCCCGCGCGGCGCCCGAACTGTGCTTCGAACTCGGCCGCGACGCGCGGGATGACCTCGAGCGCAGCGAGCTGTTGAACGTGCTGCAGGTAGCGCACCTCCGTGAAAGCTTCAGGCCCGACCATCGCGCCGATCGTGTACGGGTCGTCGGGGTCGAGCACCTGGCGCGGTGCGAACGGTGGCAGAAACGCATCGACGGCCTCCGCTTCGGGCACCTCGACGGGCTCCATCGCGTGCGTGAGGACGAACCCGTCGACGCACACCATGATCGGCAGCGAGAGCTCCTCCGCGATCTTGAACGCCTGGATGTGGAGGTCGGCGGCCTCCTGGTTGTCGATCGCGTAGAGCTGGAGCCAGCCGCTGTCGCGCATCGCCATCGAGTCCGACTGGTCGTTCCAGATGTTGATCGGCGCGCCGAGCGCGCGGTTGGCGACGGTCATCACGATCGGGAGGCCGAGGCCGGAGGCGTTGAAGAGCGCCTCGCACATGAAGAGCAGGCCCTGGCTCGCGGTCGCTGTGTAGGTGCGCGCGCCCGCAGCGGACGAGCCGATCGACACGGAGAGCGCTGCGAACTCGGACTCGACGTTGATCACCTCGCACGTGCCGAGGCGGCCGGCGCGCGCGATTCGCGAGACGGCTTCGACGATGTGGGTCTGCGGCGTGATCGGGTAGGCGCAGACGACCTCGGGGCGGCAGCGCGCGATCGCCTCGGCCATCGCCTGCGAGCCCTCGACCTGCTTACGCAGCGTCGCCGGCATGCTGCACCTCCCTCGTTACCGACAAGAAGGCGGCTTGCGCCGCCTTCTTGTTGCCTTCCGCGGCGGCGCCACGGAAGCGCTGGCCGATTGCCTCTTCGAGCGCCGCGAGCGATACGCAGCCGGTGAGCCCGGCAAGCGCACCGAGCAGCGCGACGTTGGGGATCGGCCGGCCGATGTGCTCGCGCGCGATGTCGGTCGCCGGCACCGTGACGACCCGCGCGTCGAGCTCGAGCAGGCCGAGATCCTCGACGCTCTTGGTGCTGTTGATCAGCGCGTAGCCGGCGTTGGCGAGACCGCCGAACACGTCCACGTGGCCCAGCAGCGTCGGGTCCTGGACGACCACGGCGTCGGGCTCGGCGATCGGCTCGCGCAGGCGGATCTTGCGATCATCGATGCGGCAGAAGGCGACGACCGGCGCGCCCATGCGCTCAGAGCCGAAGCTCGGAAAGGCTTGCGCCTCCGACCCGTCCGCGAAGGCCGCGACGGAAAGCAGCTCTGCGGCGGTGACGACTCCCTGGCCGCCGCGCCCATGGATGCGTACTTGGAACATCACCTTGACCCTAGGCAGCGCCTCAATGGGCTACATCGGGCGCTGTCCGCGTCACCCCTACGTAGTTACCACGCCGGGACCAGGTCACGCCCGCGCGGCAGCGCGAGACCTCCCGCAGCGCCGGCGCCGCCGATCGCGAGCAGCTCGAACGTCTCGGCGCCGGTCATGCCTGGCCACAGAAGCGGCTCACCTGCGACGTAGGCGAGCCGCCGGTGGGCGCTAACCGGCTCGCGCCACGCATCGACGCCGAACAGCTTGGCGCTACCGGCGCTCGGGCGGTGCAGGCCGAGGAGCAGGCGGATCGTCGTCGTCTTCCGGGCCCCGTTGGGTCCGAGATAGCCGTAGACCTCACCGGCCGCGACGGTCAGCTCGAGCCGGTCGAGCGCGAGCGTCTCGCCGTAGCGCTTCGTCAGCCCGCTCGTGCGGATCGGCGCTCGCGCCTCGGCAGTGTCGAGGCGCGAGGCCATCCGCGAATTTTCACGCTGCCACTGGCGCGTGTGCGAGAACGCGCGCGGCGAGGTCGACGAGGCGGCTCGAGTAGCCCCACTCGTTGTCGTACCAGGCGACGACCTTGACCTGCGTCTTGTCGTTGACTGCGGTGAGGCCCGCGTCGAAGATCGACGAGTACGGCGAGCCGACGATGTCAGCCGAGACGATCGGATCCTCCGTGTAGGCCAGGATCCCACTGAGCGCGCCCTGGTCGGCGACTTGACGGAACGCGGCGTTGATCTCATCCACGCTGGTTGCACGCTCAACCTCGACCGTCAGGTCAACGAGCGAGCCGGTCGGCGTGGGCACCCGCACCGCGAACCCGTTAAGGCGCCCGTCGAGCTCGGGGATCACGAGTCCGAGCGCCTTTGCCGCGCCGGTGGACGTCGGGATCAGGCTGAGCGCCGCCGAGCGCGCGCGGCGCAGGTCTTTGTGTGGCCCGTCGAGGAGGTTCTGATCCGCGGTGTAGGCGTGGATCGTCGTCATCAGCCCGTGCTTGATGCCGACGGCCTCATGGAGCACCTTGGCGACCGGTGCGAGGCAGTTCGTCGTGCACGACGCATTGCTGATCACGTGGTGGTGCTCCGGGTCGTACTGGTCGAAGTTTACGCCGAGCACGAACGTTCCATCGATCGGCTCCCCACCGCTGGCCGGCGCGGAGATGATCACCTTGTGCGCGCCCGCCTCCAGATGCATGGCAGCCTGCGCGCGCGTGCGGAACTTGCCGGTCGATTCGATGACCACATCGACGCCGAGCTCTGCCCACGGCAGCGCCGCCGGGTCCTTCTCGGCGAGCGCGCGGACGGCCTGCCCGTCGATCACGAGTACGCCGTCGCCTGCCACGACCTCGCCCGGGAAGCGCCCGAACACGGAGTCGTAGCGCAGCAGGTGCGCGAGCGTCGGAACGTCCATCACGTCGTTGATCGCAACGATCTCGACGTCGGCGTTTCCCGCATGGGCGGCGCGCAGGGCGCAGCGACCGACCCGCCCGAAGCCGTTGATTGCAACTCGTACTGGCATGGCCATCTCCTAGCTAGCTCTGGATTCGAGCACAAACGCTACGCGCGGACCGCCGGCCCGCCATCGGGGTGGGCGGCGTAGCCCGCCTCAGGGGTTTTCACCACTCTGGCGACGCATCGGGCGAGCTACGGCAAACCCGCACTGGACGCCGCGGGCAACCGCGGATGGGGAGCCAAATGCAGCCTAAGTACAGTCGCCGCTCATGAACGCGCTCGACTTCGCTCGGCTGCAGTTCGGCATCACGACGATCTTCCACTTCCTGTTCGTCCCGATGACGATCGGGCTCACCGCGTGGGTTGCGCTGTGCGAAACGCGCTGGTACCGCACGCGCGACGAGGTGTACCTGCGGATGACCCGCTACTGGGGCCGCTTCATGTTGATCTCGGTCGCGATCGGCGTCGTCACGGGCCTCGTGCAGGAGTTCCAGTTCGGCATGAACTGGTCGGTCTACTCGCGCTATGTCGGGGACATCTTCGGCGCGCCGCTCGCGATGGAGGGCCTGATCGCGTTCTTCCTCGAGTCAACCTTCATCGGCGTGTGGATCTTCGGTTGGGGTCGCATCTCGCCGAAGCTCCATCTCCTCGCGGCTTGGCTCACGGCGATCGGGACGGTGCTCTCGGCCTTCTTCATCCTCGTCGCGAACTCGTGGATGCAGCATCCGGTCGGCTACAAGATCGACCCCAAGACGCACCACGCCTATCTCACCGACATCTTCGCGGTGCTGTTCAACCCGACGGCGTGGCTCGCCTTCCCGCATGTCATCTTCGCCGCGTTCGCGACCGCCGGCCTGCTCGTGCTCGCCATCTCCGCCTGGCAGATCGTCCGTAAGCGCCACACCGATCTCTTTGCGCGCTCGGCGCGCCTCGCACTGCCCATCGCGCTCGTCGCCGTCATCCTGACCGGGATCTTCGGCGACGGCCAGGGTCGCCTCCTCGAGAGCGAGCAGCCGATGAAGATGGCGGCGGCCGAGGCGCTCTACAACACCACCAACGGCGCCTGCCTGTCGCTGTTCGCGACGGCGAGCTTCACGCGCCACCCGAAGCGCCTGACGAGCGATCTCTGCATCCCCAACCTGGAGTCGCTGATCGCGACGCTCAACCCGAACGGCACCTTGAAGGGCATCAACCAGGTCAACGCGGCTGAGCAGCAGAAGTACGGCCCGGGTGACTACGTCCCGATCGTCGGGGTCACCTACTGGACGTTCCGCTTGATGATCGGGGCCGGCGTGCTGATGTTCCTGCTCGCACTCGTCGGCGTCATCCGCATGCGCAAGCCGGGCTGGCTCGAGAACATCCCGCGCTGGTTCTACGTTGCTTCGCTCGTCGGCGCCTTCCTGCCGATCCTCGCCAACTGGACCGGCTGGATCTTCACCGAGATGGGGCGTCAGCCGTGGGTCGTGTACGGCCTGCTCAAGACGAGCCAGGCGAGCTCAACAGACGTCTCGCTCGCATCGATCGTCATCTCGATTACCGCCTACGTACTCCTCTACGGCTTCCTCATCGTGATCGGGGCGCGCCTGTTCATCCGCGAGATCAAGCACGGGCCCGGCGACAGCGCCGGACCGGGCGAGCCACAGACCGGTGCCGACGAGCTACTCCTGGCCTACTGACATGACCCCCGACTTCCTGCAGACACTCTGGTACGTCCTGATCGCCGTCCTCTGGGTTGGCTACTTCGTCCTCGAGGGCTTCGACTTCGGCGTCGGCGCGCTGCTGCGTGTCATCGGCCGCAATGAGGCCGAGAAGCGCGCGCTCATCCACACGATCGGGCCGATCTGGGATGGCAACGAGGTCTGGCTCATAACCGCTGGCGGGGCAACGTTCGCTGCCTTCCCCGGCTGGTACGCGAGCCTGTTCTCGGGGTTTTACCTCGCGCTGCTGCTGATCCTCCTGTGCCTGATCGCGCGCGGCGTCTCGTTCGAGTTCTGGGGCAAGAGCGATGACCCGCGTTGGCGCTCCGGCTGGGAGTGGGCGACGACGATCGGCAGCGGTGGCGCCGCGCTGCTGTGGGGCGTCGGCTGGGCCGACATCGTCCATGGCGTACCGATGAACGCGTCCCACGACGTGACGGCAAAGCTCTGGGACCTGTTGCACCCATACGCGCTCCTCGGCGGCCTCGTGACGCTGAGCCTGTTCCTCGTCCACGGCGCCAACTTCCTCGCCCTGCGCACCACGGGTGATCTCACCGAGCGCGCGCGCACCCTTGCGCGGCGCCTGAGCCCGCTTGCGACGATCCTGCTGATCGGCTTCCTCGTCTGGACCGCGTTCGATCAGCCGCACGGTCCGGTCAAGATCTCGGCCCAGGTTCCGGCCGCCCTCGCCGCCCTGAGCGCGATCTACGCCACGCTCGCCACTTCTCGCCGCAACGACGTGAAGGCCTTCGCCGCGGGCGCCGTCGCGATCGCGATGCTCTTCGTCAGCCTCGTCTTCGAGCTCTTCCCCTACGCGCTGCCCTCGACGACGAGTCATGCATTCAGCCTGACCCTCGTCGGTGCCGCATCGCACTCCTACACGCTCACCGTGATGTCGATCGTCGCAGTGGTGATGGTGCCGATCGTCCTCGCCTACACGGCGTGGACCTACTGGGTCTTCCGTGCCCGCCTCGGCGCCACCGACTTCGCTGGTGAGGCCACGCCGCTCGCGGGCCTCCAGCGCAAGCTCGGCGGCGATCCGAGCGGCGACGACCAAGCGCCGACGCCTGCGTCATGAGCCGCGCGGGCGGGCGCGTCGACCGCCGCCTGCTCGCCCACAGCAGCGCGGCGCGCACGCAGCTGGGCGTCGCGGCCTTCCTCGGCGTCCTCACCGCCGTCGCGGTCGTCGCCCAGGCCGCGCTGCTCGCCCACGTGATCGCCCGCGCCGCGCTCGGTCATGTCGCGCTTGGCGCGCTGAGCGGCACGCTCGCCGCTCTCGCCCTGGTCGTTGCAGCGCGGGCGCTCGCGGCCGGCGCCTTCGAGACGACGGGCCGGCTCGGCGCGGCACGCGTGATGTCCGAGCTGCGCGCACGGCTCGCCGAACAGGTCCTCGTGCGCTCGCCGATCGACCGCCGCGCCACGGGAACGGGCGAGCTCGTTGCCGCCGCGGTGCAGGGCGTCGACTCGCTCGAGGCTTACTTCGCCGCCTATCTGCCGCAGCTGGTGCTCGGCGCAGCGGTGCCGCTCGCGATCCTGGCCTGGGTCGTGCCGCTCGATCCGATTGCCGCTCTCGTGCTTGCGGTGACGATTCCGGTCCTGATCGGCTTCATGGTCCTCGTGGGCAAGGGGGCGCAGGCGAAGGCGCGCTCACGCTGGCGGGCGCTCTCCACGCTAAGCGGCCATTTCCTCGAGGTCGTGCGCGGGCTGCCGACGCTGCGTGCCTATCGACGCGAGGCTGCGCAGGCGCTCAAGATCGAGGCCGTCGCGGAGCGCTACCGCGTCGAGACGATGGGCACGCTGCGCATCGCATTCTTGTCCGCGCTCGTCCTCGAGCTGTGCGCGATGCTCGGGATCGCGCTCGCCGCCGCGACGATCGGTGTCCAGCTCGACGGCGGCCATCTCGGACTGCAAACGGGACTCACCGTGCTCATCCTGGCGCCGGAGCTCTATGGCCCGCTTCGCGCCGTCGGCCAGCAGTTCCACGCCAGCACCGATGCGATGGCGGCCGCGGAGCGCATCTTCGCGGCACTCGACGAGCCGCCCGTGCTTTGCGAGCGACGGGCCCGTGTTGCCCTCGCGCCCGACCCGGCCCGTGAACCAGTCGTCTTCGATCGCGTCTCGTTCGCCTATCCGGCCCGGCACGAGCTCGTTCTCGACAGCCTCGAGCTCGAGATCACGCCCGGCGCTACGACCGCGCTACTCGGGCCGAGCGGCGCCGGCAAGACGACAATCGCGGCGTTGGTGTTGCGCCTCGCCGACCCGACGATCGGCGCCGTGCGTTGCGGCGGCGTCGATCTGCGTGAGGTCGAGCTCGCGGCCTGGCGCGCGCAGCTCGCTTGGGTGCCCCAGCGCGCGCAGATCTTCGCCGCGACGCTCGCCGAGAACATCGCCCTCGGCGCGCCCCAGGCCAGCCGCCGGCAGATCCGCGCCGCGGCGAGCGCCGCAGGGCTCGACGACCTGCTCAGCTCGCTGCCGCATGGCTTCGAGACGCTGCTCGGCGAGGGCGGCCGGGGTCTCTCGGCCGGTCAGGCGCAGCGTGTCGCGCTTGCCCGCGCCTTCGTGCGCAAGTCCTCGCTGGTGGTCCTCGACGAGCCCACGGCCCACCTTGACGGACTCACCACCGAGCTCATCGCGTCGTCGCTGATTCAGCTGGCTCATGGCCGGACTTTGCTGATCGTCACCCACGACGACAAGCTTGCCGCACAGGCCGAGCGCACGCTGAAGCTCGATGCTCGGCCTCTGGCCAGGGTGAGTTCGTGAGCGACGCGGTCCGTAGCCTGCGCGAAGCGGCGCGCGCCGGTGCGACAGAACGCCGGCGGCTCGTCATCTCGGTGCTGCTCGGCTTCGGCGCCGTCGCTGCCGCGACGGCGCTCATGATCTGCTCCGGCTATCTGATCTCGCGGGCGGCGCAGCGGCCGGACATCCTCAGACTGAGCGCGGTGATCGTCGCGGTTCGGGCGCTCGCGCTCTCGCGCTCGCTGCTTCGCTACGGCGAGCGGCTCAGCTCGCACGACGCGGCGCTGCGCCTTCTCGGGCGCACGCGCGCGCTCTTCTACCGGCGCATCGCCCCGCTCGTCCCCGGCGATCTCGGCGGACCGCGCAGCGGCGACCTGCTCGCGCGCTTCGTCGGCGACGTCGACACGCTCCAGGATCTCTACCTGCGCGCGCTTGCCCCGCCGATCACCGCAGCGCTCGTGATCTGCGCGGCCTCGATCACCGCCTGGCTGTTCCTCCCGGCCGCGGGTCCCGTCGTGTTCGTCAGCCTGCTCGTCGCCGCGACCGTGGTGCCGGCGCTCGCGGCGCTGATGTCGCACGCGTCCGGACGCCGCCAGGCGCCGGCTCGCGCCGCCCTTAGCTCCGAGCTCGTCGAAACCATCGACGGCGCCGCGGAGCTGGCCGTCGCGGGGCGCGCCGAGGAGCGGATCTCGCGGTTGCGCGAGGCCGACGCACGCCTTGCCCGCGTCGCGCGGGGCGATGCGCTCGCCGCCGGGGCCACGACCGCCCTCGGCTCGCTCGTTGCGGGTCTTGCAGTCGTTTGGCTGCTTCTCGCCGTCGTACCGGCTGTGCGCGACGGTTCGCTTGCCGGCGTGCTCGCCGCGTCGCTCGCCTTCCTCGTGCTCGCGTCGTTCGAGGGGGTGGCGCCGCTCCAGCTGGCGGCGCGCCGCCTGAGCGCCTGCGCCGAAGCGGCCCGCCGTCTTTCCGAGCTGACCTCGCGTCGGCCCTCGATCATCGATCCCCCGGTGCCGCGCGCGCTGCCCCTTGGCGGCGACCTCCTGCTCGACGGCGTCGCGGTTCGCTACGCGTCGAGCGCAGGCGGCGCAACTGGGCCCTGGGTTCTCCGTGACGTCAACCTGCGGCTGCGGTCTGGGGCGCACCTCGCGCTACAGGGGGCGAGCGGTGCGGGCAAGACGACGCTGGCGCAGCTGCTCGTCCGTTTCCGTGATCCGGACGCCGGGACGCTCACGCTCGGCGGTGTCGACGTGCGCGAGCTGACCCAGGATGATCTGCGCAGCGCGGTCGTCCTCGCCGCGCAGGACGCCCACCTGTTCGACACCACGCTGCGCGAGAACATCCTGCTCGCGCGGCGCGACGCGAGTGACGAGGAGATCTTCGGGGCGCTCGCGGAAGCCGGAGCCGAGGCCTGGGCACGCGCGCTCCCGGACGGCCTCGACACTCGCCTCGGTGAGGCCGGCTGTCTGGTCTCCGGCGGCGAGCGCCAGCGCGTCGCGCTCGCCCGCGCTTTCCTCTCCCGCGCGCGCTTCCTGATCCTCGACGAGCCGACTGCGCATCTCGACCGTGACACCGCGGAGTCGATCATGCGCACGATCGCGCGGTCGAACGGCGGGCGTGGGGTACTAGTCATCACGCATGGCGACGCCGGTCTCGACGAGTTCGACGAGGTGCTCTCGCTGCGCGACGGCGTGATCGTTAGCTGAGAACGGCGCGCGTCTGGCGCGCGATCTCGAGGTCCTCTCGCGCAGTGACCACGACGGTCTGCACGGGCGCTCCGAGCGCGCTGATGTTGGCATCGGCGTGCGCGGTGTCGTTGGCCGTCTCGTTGATGTGCACACCGAGATAGGCGAGGTCGCGAGCCGCGCGAGCACGGATCGGCGCCGCGTGCTCCCCGATGCCGCCGGTGAAGGCGAGCACGTCGATCCCTCCGAGCGCGCCGACCATCGCCGCGATCTCCAGCTTCAGGCGGTGGCAGTAGACATCAAGCGCGAGCTGCGCTCCCGGCTCGCCGGTCTCCGCTCGTTCGAGCACCTCGCGCATGTCGGCGCTGCCCGCGAGCCCGACTAGTCCCGATCTCTGCTCGAGGCCGTCGGCGAGCTCCTCGTGCGGCATCCGCTCGGCGAGCCACAGGACGAGTCCGGGATCGACGCTGCCCGACCGCGTCGCCATGACAAGGCCCTCGAGCGGCGTGAAGCCCATCGTTGTATCGATCGAGCGGCCGTCCGCGATCGCGCACAGCGAAGCTCCCGCGCCAAGATGGCAGCTCACGATCCGCCCGCCCGCGCTCGCCCCCGCGAGCGCCGGCGCGCGCCGTGCCGTCCACGCGTGCGACAGGCCGTGGAAGCCGAAGCGGCGCAGGGGCCAGCGCGCGCGCCATGGTTGCGGCAGCGCATAGGTTCTGGCGGCTGGTCCGAGCGTCGCGTGAAATGCCGTGTCGAAGCATGCGACCGCCGGCAGGTCGGGCAGCGTCGCCGAGACGAGCTCGAGAGCGGCGAGAGCCGGCGGCTGATGTAGCGGCGCGAGCTCGCTCAGCTCGTGCAACTGCTCGATGACCTCCGCGCTGACGCGGCAAGCTTGCGCGAGCTGCTCGCCGCCGTGCACGATCCGGTGTCCGACGGCTAGTGCGCCCGCGAGCTCGTCCAATGCGGCGCGCACCTCGTCCTCGTCATACGGCGCCTCGAGCACACGCGCGCCGAGGAGCTCGTCGGCCTCGCCGACGAGGGCGAGCTTGAGCGTGCTCGAGCCCGCGTTGACGACTAGGACGAGCCGGTCGGCCAGGTCCAGTCCTTGATCTCGGGCGGATCGTCGCCGTGTTCGCGCGTGTAGGCCCGGCAGCGCAGGCGCGTGTCCTCCATCTCCTGGCGCAGCGGGGCGCAACGCTCGCCGAGCCCCGGTACGCGATCGACGACGTCGATCACCAGATGGAAGCGGTCGAGATCGTTGAGCATCACCATGTCGAAGGGCGTCGTCGTCGTGCCCTCCTCCTTGAAGCCGCGCACGTGGATGTTGTGGTGGTTGGTCCGGCGGTAGGTGAGGCGGTGAATCAGCCAGGGATAGCCGTGGTAGGCGAAGATCACCGGTTGGGTCGCGGTGAAGAGGGCGTCGAACTCGCCGTCGCTGAGGCCGTGCGGATGCTCGCTCGCCGGCTGCAGGCGCATCAGGTCGACGACGTTGATCACGCGCACGCGTAGCTCGGGCAGTTGCTCGCGCAGAATCGCCGCCGCGGCGAGGGTTTCGAGCGTCGGGACGTCGCCGGCGCAGGCGAGCACGACATCGGGCTGCGCGCCCGTGTCGTTCGACGCCCACGCCCAGATCCCGAGGCCGCGCGTGCAGTGGAGGATCGCCGACTCGGCGTCGAGGTAGTTGAGCTGCGGCTGCTTGCCGGCGACGATCACGTTGACGTAATGGCGCGAGCGCAGCGCGTGGTCGGCGACCGACAGCAGCGTGTTGGCGTCCGGCGGCAAGTAGACGCGGATGATCTCCGCCTTCTTGTTGATGACGTGGTCGATGAAGCCGGGGTCCTGATGCGAGAAGCCGTTGTGGTCCTGGCGCCAGACGTGCGAGGAGAGCAGGTAGTTGAGTGAGGCGATCGGGCGCCGCCAGGGAATCTCACGCGTCACCTTCAGCCACTTGGCGTGCTGATTGAACATCGAGTCGATGATGTGGATGAACGCCTCGTAGCAGTTGAACAGGCCGTGACGCCCGGTCAACAGGTAGCCCTCGAGCCAGCCCTGGCAGAGGTGCTCGCTAAGCACCTCCATCACGCGCCCGTCGGGTGCGAGGTGATCGTCGCTGGGGAGCAGCTGCGCCTCCCACGTCCGGTTGGTCGCCTCGAACAGCGCGCCGAGGCGGTTCGAGGCCGTTTCGTCTGGGCCCATGACGCGGAAGTTGTCGGCGTTGTCGCGCATGACATCGCGCAGGTAGGTTCCGAGTACGCGCGTCGCCTCGCTGGAGGTGCTGCCGGGCGCCGCTACCTCGACGGCGTAGTCCCTGAAGTCCGGCAGCTCGAGGTCGCGCAGCAGCAGGCCGCCGTTGGCGTGCGGGTTGGCGCCCATGCGCCGCTCGCCGGCCGGCGCCTGAGCCGTGAGCTCCGCGCGCAGCGCGCCGGACTCCTCGAACAGCTCCTCCGGCTTGTAGGAGCGCATCCACTGCTCGAGTTGCGCGAGGTGCTGCGGGTTCGTGCGCACCTCGGACAGCGGCACTTGGTGCGAGCGGAAGCTGCCCTCGGCGGGCAGACCGTCAACCGTCTTCGGCCCCGTCCAGCCTTTCGGCGAGCGCAGGACGATCATCGGCCAGCGCGGGCGCGTGACCTCTGTCTCGGTTAGAGCGTGCTCGCGGATTGCGGCGATCTCCGCGAGGACCTCGTCGAGCGTTGCCGCCATCAGCTGGTGCATGCTCGCCGGGTCGTCGCCCTCGACGAAGTGGGGCGCGTAGCCGTAGCCCTCGAGCAAAGCGCGCAGCTCGGCCTCGGGGATCCGCGCGAGCACGGTGGGACCGGCGATCTTGTAACCGTTGAGGTGGAGGATCGGCAGCACCGTCCCGTCGCGCTGCGCGTCGAGGAACTTGTTCGAGTGCCAGCTCGCAGCGAGCGGGCCCGTTTCGGCTTCGCCGTCGCCGACGACGCAGACAGCCAGCAGGTCCGGGTTGTCGAAGACCGCGCCATAGGCGTGCACCAGGGCGTAGCCGAGCTCGCCGCCCTCGTGGATCGATCCCGGTGTCTCGGGCGCCACATGGCTCGGGATGCCGCCCGGAAAGGAGAATTGGCGGAACAGCCGCCGCAGACCCTCCTCGGAGTGCCCGATCCGGGGGTACACCTCGCTATAGCTCCCTTCGAGATAGGTGCTCGCGACGAGGGCCGGTCCGCCATGCCCGGGACCCGTGATGAAGATCGCGTTCAGGTCGTGCGCCTTGATCACGCGGTTCATGTGCGCGTAGATGAAGGTGAGACCCGGCGTCGTCCCCCAGTGGCCCAGTAGGCGGGGCTTGACATGCTCCGGCCGCAGCGGCTCACGCAGCAGCGGGTTGTCGATCAGGTAGATCTGCCCGACCGCCAGGTAGTTCGCCGCGCGCCACCAGCGGTCGATCAACTCCAGCTCGTCGGTCCCGAGCGGACCGTCCGCTCGGACGCCGGTGGTGCTTTCGCTCATGTCTCGACAGAGGGTCGCACAGGCGGCGGTGGCGGTGTCTCCAGCCGCACGCGTGCGTCGATCGCGAGCACTCCATCGGTCAGCACGATGACCGGGTTGAGGTCCATCTCGACCACCTCGGGGTGCGCCTCGACGAGCGCGCTGACCCGCAGCAGGAGCTCCTCGAGCGCGGCGATATCACACGCCGGTGCGCCGCGATAGCCGTCGAGCAAGGGGAAGAGGCGCAGCGAGCGCAGCATCTCGTGCGCGTCGAGGTCGGTCAGCGGCGTCAATCGGGCCTGGACGTCGCCAAGCAACTCGGTCGAGGTTCCGCCGGCGCCCGCCGCGATCAGCGGACCGAACGCGGGGTCTTGCACGACACCGACGATCAGCTCGACTCCTTGTGGCGCCATTGCCTGCACGTGGAAGCCGTCGGGCTCGAAGCCGGCCTTCTCGACCGCGCGCGTCATCTTCTCGGCTGCCCGCTCCACCTGTCCCGGGCGCAGTCCGACCGCTACCGCACCCGCGTCACTCTTGTGCACGAGGCCCGGCGCCATCGCCTTCAGGGCCACGCTGCCGCCGATCTCGCTCGCCGCGCGCGCCGCCTCGCTGGCGTTGGCCACGAAGTGCTGCGCCGGCGTTGCGATTCCGTAGCAGTGCAGCAGCTTCGCGACGTCCTGCGCCCCGAGCCAACCGGCTCCGGTCCCGAGCGCGTGCGCGATCACGGCGGCGGCCTCGTCGGTGCGCGCGCCCGCGAACGCCGGGATCGCCCCGACCGGAGCCTCGCGCCAGGCCCCGTAGCGTGCGGCGTGACCGATTGCGCGCGCGGCGTCCTCGGGGAAGGCGAAGCGCGGGATTGGCTTGTCGCCGCGGTGCAGCCCGAGCTCGGCCTCCTCGACCATGAAGACCGTTGTCAAGGGCAAGTCCGCGGGCAGCCGCTCGGCCGCGACGGAGAGCGCTGCTGCCACATCGGCTGGCGCCGTTACCAGCGTCGGTACGTAGATCACGATCACGGCGTCGGCGACATCGGCGCGCCCCACCGCCTCGACCGCTTCGCGGAAGTTCTCGGCGGTGGCGGTCGCGATCACGTCGATCGGGTTGGTGACCGACGCCTCCGGCGGAAGGATCGTGCTCAGCTCGTCGCGCAGCTTCGCCGGCAGCTCGACCACTTGGAGCCCGGCCGTTTCGCAGGCGTCCGCGGCGAGGATCCCCGGTCCGCCGCCGTTGGTCAGGATCACGACACGGGTGCCGCGTGGCGCCGGCTGCGCCGACAGCAGCGCGGCGACGTCAAACAGCTCCCCGAGCGTCTCGGTTCGGATCACGCCGGCTTGGCGGAACAGGGCATCGACGGTCACGTCCGATGTGGCGAGCAACGCGCCCGTGTGCGACGAGGTCGCGCGCGCGCCGGCCGCAGAGCGACCACTCTTGACGGCAACGATCGGCTTGCTGCGCCCCACGCGACGCGCGACGCGCGAGAACTTCCGGGCGTTGCCGAAGGATTCGAGGTAGAGCAGGATCACGTTCGTGTTCGGGTCCTGCTCCCAGTACTGGAGGAAGTCGTTGCCCGACAAATCCACCTTGTTGCCGACCGAGACGAACGCGGAGAGCCCGAGGTTCAGGCGGTTGGCGGCCTGCACGATCGCGATGCCGAGGCCACCGCTCTGCGACAGGAACCCGACACTCCCCGGCCGCGGGGCAAGCGGGATGAACGTGGCATCGAGCTGTACGTCGGGTGCCGTGTTGAGCACGCCGATGCAGTTCGGTCCGACGATTCGCATCCCGTAGGCGCGGCAGATCTCGAGCACCTCCTGCTGGGCTCGCGTCCCCGCCTCGCCGCATTCGGCGAATCCGGCCGAGATCACGACCAGTCCGCGCACGCCCGCCGCGCCGCACTCGCGTACGACGTCGGGAACAGTCGGCGCGGGGACGGCGATCACCGCGAGGTCTGGCTTCGCCGGCAGGTCGCCGACCGACGCGTACGCCGCCATCGACTGAACCGAGCTCGCGGTCGGGTTGACCGGGTAGACGATCCCCTGGAAGTTGTTCGCGACGAGGTTGTGGAGAATCTCGCCGCCGACGGTGCCGCGCCGGCGCGATGCCCCGATCAGCGCGACGACCTTTGGCGCGAGGATCGCATCGACCGCCGCGACGCTGGCGATCCGGTCGCGATCCTCGAAACGGTCCCAGCCGCCGGCCGTGAGCTCGGTCGGCATCGTGAAGGAGACGAGGTCCACACCTGAGCGAACCTCGACGCGAAAGCCGCTCTCGCGAAAGACCTCGATCATCAGGTGGTTGTCCGGCCGGGTGATCGCCGTGAACGTGTTGACCCCGTGCTCCTGTGCGTGCGCTGCGAGGTGCGCGAGCAGCGTCGTTGCCACCCCGAGACCCTGGTAGGCGTCGCTGATCGCGAACGCGATCTCGGCTGAGTCGGCGTCCTCGCCGGAATACCCGGCGTGGCCGACGATCTCGGCGTCGGCACCGGCCGTGGCCACGAGCCCGTGATCGCGCGCGGGGTCGAGGTGTGTGAACTGATGCGCCTGGCCCGCGAGGTCCGGGGCGGCAGAGAAGAAGCGCAGCACGCGCGAGCGCTGCGAGAGACCGCTCAGAAAGGCCTTGACCCGCGCCTCGTCATCGGGTCGTACCGCGCGCACCCGCACGGTCGAGCCGTCGCGCAGAACGACATCGGTCCCGGGAGCGATTTGCTCGCCGGCGATCAACCTTGGCTCCGCTCTGCCGCGGCCGTCGCGAGCCGGCTGTCCAGCATCGCAACGATATCGGCGGCGAGCTCGGCGACCGGGCGGTCCGAGCGCAGTACAAGATGATGCTGGGGCGCGATGTCGGCCTCGAGCGGCTCGAAGCGCTCAGCGAGCCGCGCGGCCAACGAGGGTCCTGCGTCCGAGGCGCGGTGCGGATCGGCGAGCCGCGCGCGTGCGCGACGCCGCAGGACGTCCACGGGCGCTCTGCATTCGCAGAAGATCGTCGGATGAGCCTCGCCAAACGCAGCCGCGAACGCCTCGCGGGCGTTGCGCTGCCCGAAGGTTGCGTCGACGATCACGCCGCTGCTGCCCGCAAGCTGCGCGGCGGCCTCCCGGCCGAGCTCGCTGTAGGTCCGCTTGCCGACCTCCGTGGCATATGCCTCACGGGGAGCGCGGGCGGTGAGCGCGACGCCGGCGATCGACTCGCGCGTCTCGTCGACAGAAACGACCCGCAGTCCGGACTGGTCGGCAAGCGTCTGCGCCAGCGTCGATTTACCGGCCGCCGGCGGACCGCATACCACGAGCGCGAGCGGGAGGCGCGCCTGCCAGGCGAGGCGCTCACCGAGCGCGAAGAGCTCGCGTGCGTCGTCGCACGCGCAGGCCCGCATCGCGGCCGGCGCGCTCGTGTCGACGCTGAGCAGCGCGGCAACCTTCGCGCGTACGAGCGCCTTGATCGACGCGTGAAATGCGATCAGCTCGGGCGGCCCCGCGTCGCCGCCCGATGAGCGGTATTCGCCGACCAATGTCTGCGCCAGCTCCGCGTGGCCGGTTCGCGCCAAGTCCATCACGAGGAAGGCAAGGTCCTCGGCGACGTCGATCTCGCGGAATGCGCTGTCGAATTCCACGCAGTCGATCGCGCGAACCTCCTCGCCGAGCAGGATGTGCTCGGCGCGCAGATCGCCATGGCACTCGCGGACGCGACCGGTCCTCGCGCGCCACCGCAGTAGTGGTGCGTGGCCCGCGAGGAAGGCATCGGCGAAGCGCTGGGTTGCGAGCACGCGCGCCGGGTCGAACAGCTCGTCATGGCGCAGCAGCTCTTCCGTGTTGCCGTCCACCGTGCGCGCGATTCCCGCGACAACCTCCGGATCACGGCGGCGCGGCGCGCTGGCCGCGTGAAATCGTGCGATCCGCCCCGCAACGGCACCAATGTCATGGTCCGAGGCCTGACCGCCGGCCAGCGCGGCTGCGAGTGTCGAGTCCTCGTCGAAGCGCCGCATCTCGACGAGGTAATCGACGGCGTCCTCGCAGTCCTGCCCGAGCTGCAGGCAGCCGCCGCGATTCACGATTGCCCTGACGCCAAGGTAGATGTCGCCGCCCAGGGGGCGGTTGAGCGCGACCTCGCGCTGGCACATGAGACGCCGGGCGGTGACGTTCCCGTAGTCGAGGAACGGGAGCACGAGCGGCTTCTTCAGCTTGTAGGCGCGATCGGCAACGAGGAACACCCACGAGACGTGGGTTTCGCGAAGGACGATCGGCTCCCGCGCGTCCGCGCCATAGAAGCTCGGGTCGCGCATTGCCGCAAGGATCTCGCCCGGTCCCGCAGGCCCGCCCGGGGGCGTCTCGACGCGGCGGATCGCGTCGCCCCACGCCCACAGGTTGGTGCGGGTGAACTGCGAGTTGCTGTGCGAGTCGCGTTCATAGAGGAAGCGCTCGCTCGTCCCTGCACGGGTTTGGCTCTGCTCAGCCACTCGAGCGATGATCGCCGCTATCGCCTGCTGACTGCATCGTGCGCGCGCCGCGCGGGCGCTCCGCTGAAACTACTGATGGCGGCAGACGCTCGCGTCCAACGCACCGCGGAGCGGCGATATGCGGGTGTATCGTCAAGCCCCGGACGGGGTTGACGGAGGACCGCCAGATGACAGAGAAGCTCAACAGCGAACGGCTTCGCACCCTGATCGACGTCGGTGGCTTCATCGTCTCCGAGCTCGACCTCGATACGCTGCTGCGCCGCGTACTTGACGCTGCCCTCGAGCTGACCGGCGCTCGTTACGCGGCCCTCGGCGTGCTCAACGCGGAGCGCAGCGAGCTCGAGCGGTTCATGACGGCCGGGATCGATGAGGACGCGCAGCGGCGCATCGGCGAGTTGCCACACGGGCGCGGGGTGCTCGGCGTGCTGATCGACGACCCGAAGCCGCTGCGCCTTAAGCGGGTGGGCGGGCACCCTGCCTCGTACGGCTTCCCCATGGGCCACCCGCCGATGGAGTCCTTCCTCGGCGTCCCGGTCTTCATCAGCGGCGAGGCGTGGGGCAACCTGTACTTGACCGAGAAGGAGGGTGGCGAGTTCGACGAGGCTGATGAGGAGGCGATTGTCGTGCTCGCGCGCTGGGCGGGCATCGCCGTGGAGAACGCGCGGCTCTATCACGACATCGAGAACCAGCGCGTCGAGCTAGAACGCGCTGTCGCGGGCTTGCGCGCGACCCAGGCGGTCGCGCTCGCCGTCGGCGCCGAGGTCGATCTCGAACGCTCGCTTGAGCTGATCGTCAAGCGCGGGCGCGCTCTGGTCGAAGCGCGTACCGTCGTCATCATGCTTCTGCAGGGCGACGAGCTGGTCGTCGCTGCGATGGCCGGTCACGGCGCCAGTAGCGGCGACCTGCGGATCCCCGTTGACGGATCCACCTCTGGCCAGGTCATGCTCCGCGGTCGCTCCGAGCGCATCGACGAGGTCGCCTCGCGGTTGCTCATCAGCGCGGATAAGTTGGGCGTCCCCGATGCGCACAGCGCATTGATCGTCCCGCTGGCGTATCGCGACGAGCCGCTCGGCGTACTGCTGGCATTCGACCGCACCCCCGGTGCGCAGCCCTTCACCGACGAGGACGAGCGCGCGCTCAAGGCGTTCGCCGCGAGCGCAGCCACCGCCGTCGTGATCGCGCAAAGCGTCGAGAAGCAGCGGTTGCGCGACACGCTCGCTGCCTCCGAGCAGGAACGCCGGCGCTGGGCGCGCGAGCTGCACGATGAGACCCTCCAAGCACTGGGCGGCTTGCGCGTGCTCCTCTCGTCTGCGCGCCGGGTCGGGACGCTCGATGCCCTGGTCGGAGCGACCGGTCAAGCGCTTGAGCAGATCGAGCAAGAGATCACGAACCTTCGCGCGATCATCACCGAGCTGCGCCCGGCGGCGCTCGACGAACTCGGCCTCGCGGCGGCGCTGGACGCGCTATTCGAACGCCATCGCGCCGTCAACGACCTCGACATCAACGCCGAGATCGAGATCCCGGACGCGGTCGAGATCGGCGGTGAGCTCGAAGCGACCGTCTATCGCGTGATCCAGGAGGCTCTGACGAACATTGCTAAGCACGCGCGCGCCAAGCACGTCAACGTCACCGTGCAAGCGGAGGACGGACGGATCAGCCTCGCCGTGATCGACGACGGGCGCGGCTTCGCCGTCGATCAGCGCGCGCAGGGCTTCGGCGTCATCGGCATGCAGGAGCGCGTCGCCGTCTCCGGCGGGGAGCTCTCGATCAAGTCGGCGGGAGGGCGGACCGCGGTGCGGGCCTGGCTGCCGCTGGCTCAGCGCGCACGCGCGTCGCTTGCGAGCTCCGCGGCGAGCAGACCCCGGCTCAACGCGTAGCGCACGAGCTCTGCCCGCGTGGTGAGCCCGAGCTTTCGGTGAATGCTCGCTCGATGCGACTCGACGGTGCGGACGGAAAGCCCGAGCAACCCGCCGATCTCGGAGTTCGTATGTCCCAGTCCGATCAGGCGCAGCACCTCGAGCTCGCGTCCGCTGAGCCCGTCGCTGCCACTCTCGTAGACGCGGATCAGCTGCTCGAGCTCGGGGGCGATGAAGCTCTCGCCGCGCGCTGCGGCGCGAACCGCGCGTCCGAGGTCCCGCTCGGCCCAGTCGGTCAGGACGTAGGCGCTCGCGCCGGCGGCCAGGACCTCGCGTGCGAAGCGCGGATCGTCGGTCATCGTCGTCACGACGATCGCGGTCTCGGGGGCCCGCGTGCGCAGATCGCGAATCACGCCGAGGATCGATCCCGCGGGCACGCCGACGTCGAGGATCAGAACGTGTGGCCCCTGCGCCTGGACCTGGCGCATCGCCGTCGTCAGGTCAGCCGCTTCGCCGACGACCTGGAGCTCGCCGTCGGAATCGAGCACTCCGCGCAGGCTCCGCCGCACGAACGCGTGATCGTCCGCCAGCAGGATGCTGATCGCTGAATAGTGTGCGACGGCCGCGCCGTCCGCCGGTACGGCGCGCAGCCAGCTACGCTCGGTGCGCCCGCCGCCGGCCGCCGGATCTGTGATTTCCCGTGGAGTCATCTCTGATCCGCCGATCGAACCACCGACGAGGGCTGCTGCCATCGTGGCTGGTTCCGCGATCGCCTGCGGGCTATTACTGTTTGCCGCTGCCGTCGCTCGCGCGGGCGAGCTACTCGTCGGTGTTGACGAGGCCGCGCTGGAGCGCGTAACGGACCAGCTCCGCGCGCGAGGATACGCGCAGCTTCTGCTGGATGTGAGAGCGATGGGTCTCGACCGTGCGGACCGAGAGGAACAGCTGCTCGGCGATCTCGGAGTTCGTGTGTCCGAGCGCGATGAGGCGCAACACCTCCACTTCGCGCTCGCTGAGGTCGTCGGGCGGGCCGGGCGGCGGCTCGCGAGCGATTCGCGCGCCCAGTGCGGGGTTCAGATATGTCTCGCCGGCTGCAGCGCGCCGCACGGCCTCGACGAGCTCGGCGTCGGCGGCCTCCTTGAGCACGTAGCCGATCGCGCCGGCGCTCAGCGCCTGTCGCGCGAATGCCGGCTCCTCCTGCATCGTCAGGATGACGATCTGCGTCTCCGGAGCCTCGTTGCGGAGCACTGGAATCGCGTCGAGGCTCGAGCCGCCGGGCATGTTGAGGTCGAGCACGAGCACGCCCGGATGGTGGCCGCGAACGTAGCGCCGCGCGGCTTCTACGTCGCCGGCTTCGGCCACGACCTCGAAGTCGGGCTCCGCTTCGAGCAGCAGCCGCAGGCCGCTTCGAACGACCGCGTGGTCGTCGGCGATCACGATCCGGATCATCGCGTTCGGCGCCTCCCCCGCATTCCCGCTCATATTCATGCACGCTATCGCGCGCGACAGCGCCGTGCGTGATACCGCTGCCCCGACGCGCGGTGGGTCCCGCAGTTGGTCGATGGCGCCGCTACGCTGTGGCGGAATGGGCACGCGGCCGCCACTCGCTGTTCTGATTGCCGGCGGCGGTGTCGCGGCGCTGGAGGCGGCACTCGCCCTGCGCGATCTCGCCGGTGATCTCGTGTCCCTGCGCATCCTCGCGCCCAATGGGGACTTCGGCTACCGACCGCTCAGCGTCCGTGAGCCGTTCGCCCACGCGAAGGCTGCGCGCTACTCGCTGTCCGAGCTCGCTGCGTCCGCGGGTGCCGAGCTGATCGAGGGCGAGTTCGCCTATCTGGAGGCCGATCGGCGTGTGGCGATAACCGCCTCCGGCGACGAGCTCCCCTACGACGCGCTCTTGCTCGGCCTCGGCGCGAGGACCAAGGACGCCTTCCCGCACGTGACCACGATCGACGCCGGGCATATGGATGAGCTCCTCCACGGTCTCGTCCAGGATGTCGAGGACGGCTACGCGCGCAGCGTCGCGTTCGCATCGCCCGCACGCCAAGGCTGGTCGCTGCCGCTTTACGAGCTGGCGCTGATGACCGCGGCGCGCGCCCACGACATGGGCGTAGCGGTCGAGCTGACCGTCGTGACCCCCGAGGCGTCGCCGCTCGCGTTCTTCGGCGAGCGCGCGAGTCAGGCTGTTGCGACGCTCCTCGACGAAGCCGGCGTTGGCGTGATCGCCGGCGTTGACGCGCACGTGCCCGAGGCCGGGGAGCTGCTCCTGATGCCCGGCGGGCGGACGCTCAACGCGAGTCGCATCGTCGCGCTGCCCGAGCTCTTCGGACCCGCGGTCCGCGGCCTGCCAACGGGTGAGCATGGCTTCATCCCGGTCGACGGGAATGGGCGCGTGCGCGGAGTCGAAGATGTCTGGGCGGCGGGAGACGCGACCGACTGCCCCGTCAAGTTCGGCGGCCTCGCAGCGCAGCAGGCCGATGTTGCGGCGGCTTCGATCGCCGCTGCCGCGGGAGCGGATGTCGCCACACCGAGTGACCAGCCGGAGATCCACGCGATCCTCCTCACCGGCCGGGAACCGCGCTACCTCAGCGCCCGGCTCGTCGGCGGGAAGGGCTTCGACGGCGAGCTCACGAAAGAGCCGACCTGGCAGCCCGTCGCGAAGGTGAACGCGCGCTACCTCACCGCCTACCTCGACGAAGCCACTCCACTCGCGGCAGGCCCGGGCTAGGCCGCCCGGGCGGTCGCCCCGAGCCCGCTAGCTGCTCGCGGACCAGGCGTCGGTGAAGCCGCTCCCGCCCGGGCTGCTCAGCGCGCCGGGCGACGCGAGCAGCGTCGAGTCTGTGGAGGAGCTGACCATCTCGATCGGCTCGCTCCCAAGCGCTCTGATCGACTGCGCCCCGCTGGTCGTCGTCGCGGTGGCATTCGTGAACTGGACCGTGCCGAAGTTGGCAAGTGGCGTGATTCCGCATTGGTCCTCGCCGGTGCAGACCTCGGGGCGCTCGACGATCCACTCCGCGGAGGACTCCTCTGGCGCCGTCCAGTTGAAGGTGGTGCTGAAGGTCCAAGCGCGGGGCGAGGTCTTGTCTTGCATGTAGATCGTCCAGACGTCGCTCGCGCTGACCGAGACGCTCGCTGTCATCGCGTCGCCGGCCGCGACGGGGCAGCCTGCCAGCGAGAGCGGCGTGCACTGCCACGGCGCGTCCGTCTGTTGCTGTCCCAACGTGACCGCAGCACCGCGGTGCACAACGCTGTCGCCGTACATCTCGTACCACGCGCCGTAGCTGGCCGTTGTGCCCGTGCAGTCAGCCTCCGTCCCGTCCTGCTCGACGGTTGCGTCGTTGACCCCGTCGATCCCGACCCACTGCGACGAGAGGGTGTCCGCCTGGCCGCTCGGGCAGGTCAGGGTTGGAACAGTCCAGCTCGCGGTGACCGCGCTGTACGTCGTTCCACTCGCGGCGTAGCCCGACCAGTTCTCTGCCAGTGCGTAGCCGACCGCCACGATCGCGGGGTTGCTCGCCACGATGCCCGCTGAGCTCGTGAACACGGCCTCGTATTCGGAGAGGTTGTCCGTGGCGCTCGCGACGAACGAGTAGGTGTTCGAAGTCGCGCCGCTGATCGCCTGCCAGCTCGCCCCATGGTTGGTCGAGACCTGCCATTGGATGCTTGGCGCGGGGTTGCCCGTGGCCGTCGCCGTGAACGTTGCCGTCTGTCCGGTGCTGACGCTCGTGTCCTGCGGCTGCTCGGTGACGGCGGGTGGACCCGTGATCGTTCCGCTCACGGTGAGCGTTGCGACGTCCGAAAGGACCGATCCGAGCGCGTTGGTGAACGCCGCGCGGAACTCGTCGCCGTTGAGGATCGAGCTCGCGACGAACGCAAGCGTGGGCTGCGTTGCGCCCGCGACGTCACTCCACGATGCGCCGCCGTTGTCCGAGATCTCCCACTGGACGCTCGGCGCCGGCTGCCCTGACGCAGTCGCGCCGAAGGTCACGGTTGCACCGGCGGCGGCGGTTTGGCTCGTCGGCTGGCTGACCACGAGCGGCGCGCTCTCGCCCGCGATCACCGAAAGCAGCGCGGGGGCCGTCGCGCGGCGGCCCCGGCGGTTGAGGAAGATCGCCCTGAACTCGTCCCCGCTCTGGCCGGCGAGGGCCATGAACGAGAAGCGCGTCGCGTGTGCGCCGGCGATGGCGCGCCACCTGCGTCCGCCGTTGACGGAGATCTGCCACCGGACTCTCGGTCGCGGGCGGCCGCTGGCCTTAGCCGTGAACTGTGCGTGGCTACCCGGCGCGACGAGCACGTTGGCCGGCTGCAGCGTGATCGTCGGGGCAACGGTAGCCGCGCGACGGCTGCGGCCCCGCTGCGCATGCGGCGAGACGAGGTCGAGATGAACGACCTGCCGGCTCTGGGGCCTCAGCAGCGGACCGGCAGTGCGCAGCTCCCTCGCGCTCGCCGATGCCGCCGCGGCCGAAACCCCGCCGACGATGGCGACCATCGCGACCCCTCGGCGCACCGCACTCTTCCAGCGGCAGCTCATCATCTGAGTGTCTTATCGGACGTCGCCGACGTGTCCAGGAGGGCCTCGACGCTTACTCAACCTCCTGACCGCTTTGTACACGCGGGTCGATCTCGCGCGAGTAACGAAACAGGTCACAAGCAGCGATCAGCGACGGCGGGGCGGCCACGATCGGCTGGGATCCCGAAACGCCGAAGGACGCCTGACCAGCATCGCCTAGCGCTGGCGGCGGCGCTCGCAACCGGCTAGGCTCGCGGCGGTCCGATGACTGGCGAGCCAACCGATCCCGAGCGCTCAGGTCGCCGACAGGAGCGAGCTGTGCGCAACCGCGCGCTACTCGCGCTCGAGTACCCCGCAACCCAGGATTTCTATGTCGCGTCGCTCTGGTGGCGACGGCTCTTCTCCGAGCTCTTCGGCACGTTCCTGCTCGTGCTCGTCGCTGCCGGCGGCGGGGTCGTCGCGGCGACGAGTCACGGTGCGGTCAGTCGCGCGGCCGCCGTCACCGCTCCGGGCCTCATGGTCATGGCGATCATCCTCTTCATGGGCGCCGTCTCCGGTGCGCATCTGAATCCTGCCGTCACGATCAGCTTCTGGCTGCGCGGTGACTTTCCGCGCGCGCGGGTGGTGCCCTACGTCGTGGTGCAGCTCGCCGGCGCCGTTCTCGCGTGCCTCTTCGTCGACAAGGTCATCGGCGGGGCGGCCGGGATCGGCGCGACGCTGCCCGGGGCGCACGTCGCGGACTGGAAGGCGGCCCTGGTCGAGGGGGTGCTCACCGTGGGGCTCGTCTCGACGATCCTCGGCACAGCCTCGCGCGCGCAGAACGTCGGCACGCTCTCGGCGGTTGCGGTCGGCGGCTACATCGCGCTCGCCGGACTTTGGTCGAGCCCGCTCACCGGCGCGTCGATGAACCCGGCGCGCTCGTTCGGCCCGGATCTGATCCGCGGAGACTTCGCCCACTTCTGGCCGTATCTCGCCGGCCCAGTGCTCGGTGGCATCCTCGCGGTCGGCATCGCGTGGGTCCTGCGCGGGCCGGGGGGTGACCCGGGCGGACTCACAGCGGCGCAGGGGACGCTCGAACGCATCATGCGGAAGGGGCTCGACTCAGAGGCGAGCGACGCTGGCCCCGCGAAGCAATAGGGGCGGTCTCGGGCGGTCGACCGCGCGGGGGGTGCGGCGGCGCGCGGCGGCCGTCGCGATGCTCTCGCTGGCCCTTGCGGTGGCCGCGTGCGGCGGTTCGCACACCCCCGGGGCGTCCGTCCCGCGCGCGCGCACGTTCATCGACGCCGTGCCGCTGCTTCCGGAGGACCTCGACAGCTCGGCAACGCCCTCGCCCGAGGCGGAGACCGTCCTGCCGAGCTGGTCGAGTGGCCTCGTCCGTCCGGCTGGCGTCACTCCCGGCGCGGGCACGCAGCTCCCGCCGGCTAGCGCGGTCGTTCCGTATCTCGCGACCTCGTGGCGGACCGCGCCCGGTGGCGACATCACGTTCGAGCTACGCCGCGGCGTGCGCAGCGCGTCCGGCGATCCGTTCACCGCCCGCGATGTCGCCTGGAGCATCCGCCGTGACCTGGCAGTCACGCCCGCCGCGCCCTACCTCTTCTCGCTCGCGCACCTCGACCGTGCCGACCCGCTCACGGTCCTTGGCCCCTACGCGATTCGCTTCAACGTGACCGCTCAGAGTCCCTTCCTGCTCGGGGTGCTCGCCTCGCTCGAAGGCGCGATCTTCGACCGCAAGCTCTATCTCGCGCACGCGAGCCCAAGCGACCCGTGGGGCGAGGGTTGGGGCGCCACGCACTCCGCAGGCTTTGGCGCTTACTACGTGGCGCAGTTCCGGGAGGGCCAGCGGATCATCCTGCTGCGCAACCCGTACGCCTGGGATCACCCGTTCTACACGAAGGTCGAGATCAGGCAGATGCCTGATTCGGGACACCGGCTCGCGGCGATCTTCGCCGGCAGGATCGACCACACGACGGGCCTTGACTTCGGCGACTTCGGCACCGCGATCCAGTACGGCTGGGCGAATCACGTCCGCGCGAGCATCCTCCAGACCGGCCCGGCGGTCGAGTCCTGGTTCCTCAATCTCGCGGTCAAGCCGTTCGACAATCCCGATGTACGGCGGGCGCTCGATATCGCGATCGATCGCTCGCAGATCGCCGGGCAGACTTGGGGCGGCTTCGCGAAGCCGGACGTGCTCGCGCTCCCTGGCGCCTACGGTCAGGCGCAGCCGGGTGTCGACGACGTCGCATCGGCGCGGCGCCTGCTGGCGCGGGCCGGCTACCCGCACGGCTTCACGCTACCCGTATACGTGCCCTACGACCTTGGCGTCGGCAACCAGAGCTACGAGCTCTACCTGCTCGGCCAACAGCTTGCCCAGGTCGGGATCACGCTCGCGCCAACCGTGGTCTACGACGACGATCAGCTCTACGCGCTGGCTGGCGCACACCAGGTGCCTTCGGCGATCGAGGACGTCGTGCCGCTGCTCGGCGGCGCGGCGTTCACGTTGATCACCACCTACGGCGGTGTCGCCCTCGATCCGGCGAGCCCCGCGAGCCACTTCGGCTACGCCGATCCCGCGGTCGCGACGCTCCTCGCCGACCTCGCCGGGACGCCGGCGAGCGCCCCTGTGGGCCCGCTGATCGAAAAGATCACGGCGCGGATCGACTCGGACGTGCCGGCGGTGAACCTCTTCGAGCTGCCCGTCGAGAACGTGACGCGCGCGCAGATCGTCGGTTATGCCGCCCGCGCCGTCCCCGTCACCTACTACGAGTATCTGCGCCCGGCGCGCTGACGCGCCGCCGCCGCCGCCGCCCGGTAACGTCATCGCAAATGCCAGCTGCGAGCGAGCCGCCGATCGGCGACGAGCGCTTCCGCGAGGTTCTCGGCCGCCTACCCACCGGCGTCGTCGTCGTGACGGCAAACCACGCCTCGGGCCCCGTCGGGATGTCCTCGAACTCGTTTACCTCGGTATCGCTCAAGCCGCCGCTCGTCCTCTTCTGCCCGGCCAAGGATTCGACGACGTGGCCGAAGATCGCCGCGACCGGCGCCTTTGCCGTCAACATCTTCGCCGCTCACCACGAGCAGGTCTCGCGCCGGTTCTCGCAGCGCGGCGTCGACCGCTTCGCCGGCATCGGCTGGCACCCGCGTGCGGCCGGCCCGGCGCTCGACGAGGCGATCGCCTGGATCGAATGCACGATCGACGCCGTCCATGAGGCGGGCGACCACCTGATCGTCGTCGCCGCGGTCGACCGGCTCGAGCTCAACCCCGAGCAGATCGATCCGCTGGTCTTCTTCCGCGGACGCTACGGCTCGTTCCGCGGCGGGCCCGGCGGGGTAGCCTCTCCAGGCGGCGACAGCTGACCAGGATGCGAGTAAACGCGAGCTCACAGCGGCCGATCGAGCGCCCGACCCGGCGGGTCAGCTTCTCGCGCAACCTGACGCTCTCGCTCTCGCGTACGTGCGTCTCGCACTGCAAGTACTGCGCGTTCGCCACGCACAAGGCCCACCTGCAAGAGCCGGACGAGGTGATCGCGCTGCTCGACCGCGCGGGCGCCCGCAACATCAAGGAGCTCCTGATCCTGACTGGCGACGACCCCGCCGACCATCCGGGCGTCGCCGCAAAGCTGGCCGAGCTCGGCTTCGGCGACTTCGTCGACTACGTCGTCTGGTGTTGCGAGCGCGCGCTCCAGCGGGGGCTCCTCCCGCACACCAACCTCGGCGCGCTTGCGCGTGCCGACCTGGCGCGCCTGCGCGCCGTGACCGCCTCCCAGGGCCTGATGCTCGAGTCCCTGCGCGCCGACCTGACGGCCCATGCCGGCTCGCCGACGAAGGACCCGCAGCTGCGCCTGCAGACGATTCGCGACGCCGGCGCGCTGCGCATCCCGTTCACGAGCGGCATCCTCGTCGGCATCGGCGAGACGCACGCCGATCGCATCGAGGCGCTCGAGGCGCTCGCCGCGCTCCACCGCCGCTACGGCCACATCCAGGAGCTGATCCTCCAGAACTTCGTCCCCCACCGCCACTACTACGGCGAGGAGCCCGCCGATCTTGCAACCGCCGCGGCCGACGCGTATTGGCGCACGGGCATCGGCCGCCATCCGAAGCTCCCGTTGCCCGACTGGGCCTGCGAGGTCTCGATCGACGAGATGCTCGAGCTCGTGCGCACGACGCGCGAGCTGCTCCCCGGGGTCGGTATCCAGGTCCCCCCGAACCTTGCCGACTGGTGGCCGGCGCTCGTCAAGGCCGGTGCCAGCGACCTCGGCGGCCTCTCGGCCAACGGCGACCACATCTCGCCCGAGCACCCGTTTCCCTCGCCGCAGCGGGTCCGCCGGACGCTCGCCCGCGACGGCTTTGCCCTGACCGAGCGTCTGTGTGTCTACCCGGACTTCATCGACCGGACCTGGCAGTCGCGCGCGGTGCTCGACACGGTCAAGGCGCGCTACTGGTCCTTCATCCCGCGGCGCGCGAGCGGGCGCCGCTCGGAGCGGCCGATACGCAGTGATCTGGTCTCGGGTGCGGTCTGTAAGGGGCGCGACGGCGTCGTGCTAAGCGAGCAGGAGCTCACGGCCCTCTTTGCCGAGACGCGACTCGAGGCGATCGAGGACATCCGCCAGGCCGCTGACGAGCTGCGCGCCGAGCTCGCCGGCGAGACGGTCACGTTCGTCGTTTGCCGCAACATCAACGTCTCGAACATCTGCACGGTCGGCTGCGCCTTCTGCGGCTTTGGCCAGAGCCGCCGCTCGCCGGAGGCCTACGAGCACGACCGGGCGACGCTCGAGGCGAAGGTCCGTGAGGCGGTCGAGCTCGGCGCGACCGAGATCTGCATGCAGTCGGGCATCCACCCCGACTGGACGCTGGCCGACTACGAGCACTGGCTGCGCGTGATCAAGGAGACCGCCGATATCCACGTCCACGCGTACTCGCCGATGGAGATCGCGCACATGTGCGACGTCTCGGGCCTCGGACCGGCGGAGGTTTTGCTGCGTCTGCGCGCGGCGGGCCTCGACTCCGTTCCAGGGACGGCGGCAGAGATCCTCGATGACGGCGTGCGTGAGCGCATCTCCCCGAACAAGCTCCCGGTCATGCGCTGGGTCGAGATCATCGAGGCGGCACACCGCATCGGCCTGCGGTCGACGGCGACGGTGATGTTCGGCCACATCGAGGAGCCGTGGGAGCTCGCCGAGCACATGCGCGTCGTTCGCTCGCTGGCCGAGCGTACCGGCGGCTTCACGGAGTTCGTCCCGCTTTCGTTCATCCCGTTCCAGACGCTGCTTGGGCGCACGCACGGAATCGAGGAGCTCTCGACCGAGGAGAAGCTCAAGCACACGGCGGTGTTCCGCCTCGCGCTGGGGCGCTCGATCCGTAACCTCCAAAGCTCCTGGGTGAAGATGGGCCTGGACGCCGCCGCAGAGTCGCTCCGCTGGGGCGTCAACGACCTCGGTGGCACCCTCATGGAGGAGTCGATCAGCCGCATGGCGGGCTCCTACCATGGCGTCAGGCTCGACCCCGAGGACCTGATCGGTGCGGCACACAGCGCCGGCCGGCCCGCCGCCGAGCGCACGACGCTGTACGAGATCCGCCGTCGCTTTGCCGTCGCGCAGCCGGCATATGGCTGAGCTCTGAGGCAATCCGCGGGCCCGCCGCGGTACGATCGCGCAGTTTGAGCACTCTGCCCACGACCGGCGCCGCGGAGGGCACGCGCGAGGGGCCCTACCTCGAGCTGCCGGATCGTGTCTCGCTCTACAGGTTCATGGCGCTGCAGCGCGCTGTCGAGGAGCGCGGGCTCTCGCTCTACAAGCAGGGCAGGGTGCCGGGCTCCTATTACGACGGTCGCGGTCAGGAGGCGACCTGCGTCGGCGCCACCTACGCGCTCAACGCGGCTGACACGGTCTGCCCGCTGATCCGCGACATGGGCGCCCACCTCGTGCGCGGAACGACGCCGCTCGCGATCCTCGCCCACTATCTCGGGCGCGCCGGCGGGGTGGGTCGCGGGCGCGACGGCAACGTCCACCTCGGCGAAGCCTCGCGCGGCGTCGTCGGAATGACTTCGATGCTCGCCGATATGGTGGTCGTCGCGGCGGGAATGGCGCTCGCCTTCAAGCTCCGCGGCGAGCCGCGCTGCTCGCTCGCATTCTTCGGCGACGGCGCGACATCCGTCGGGGACTGGCACGAGGCGGTCAACTTCGCGGCGATCGAGCGCCTGCCGCTGATCCTCGTTCTCGAGCTGAACGGCTACGCGTACTCGACGCCGAGCGCCGCCCAGTTCCCGGTTCACCCGCTCGCGCGCGCGACCGCCTACGGGATCCACGGCGAGCCGGTCGACGGCAACGACGTCGAGGCGGTCTTCGAGGTGACGCGCCAGGCGCGCGAGCGCGCGCTTGCCGGCGAGGGTCCGACGCTGATCGCAGCGAAGACGATGCGCATGCACGGGCACGGCGCGCACGACGATGCGCGCTACGTCCCGGCTGAGCTGCTTGCGAAGTGGGAGGCGCGCGATCCGCTCGCGCGCCAGCGCGGCCGTCTCGTCGAGCTGGGCGTCGACGTCGCGGCGATCGATGCCGCGGTGGCCGAGGAGGTCGCGGCGGCAGCGCAGGCCGCGCTCGCGATGCCGGCGCCGGACGCCGCGAGCGCGACGGTCGGTGTGTACGCCGCGAGCGAGCCGACGCCGCTCGGGCGCGGCGAGGCACCTTGGAGCGGCTTTTGCAGCTGACCTACCTCGAGGCGATCTCCGATGGTCTGCGCTGCGCATTGCGCGAGGACGACCGTGTCTTCCTACTCGGGGAGGACATCGGCGTGATGGGCGGGGCGTTCAAGGTGACCGCCGGCCTGCTCGACGAGTTCGGTCCCGAACGCGTCATCGACACGCCGATCTCCGAGGAGATGATCGTCGGGGGCGCGGTCGGCGCCGCGATCGTCGGCATGCGCCCGATCTGCGAGATGCAATTCGCCGATTTCGTCGCCTGCGGTTTCGACCAGATCGTCAACGTCGCCGGCAAGCTCCACTATCGCCTCGAGCTCGCGGCACCGATCGTGATCCGCCTGCCCTGTGGCGGTGGGGTCTCGGGCGGGCCCTACCACTCGGCCAACCCGGAGGCCTGGTTCCTGCACGCGCCCGGCCTGAAGGTCGTCGCGCCGTCGACGGCCGAGGACGCGAAGGGCCTTCTGCTCGCGGCGCTCGCCGACCCCAATCCCGTCATCTTCATGGAGCACAAGGGGCTCTACCGGAGGGTTCGCGGGGAGGTACCGGAGGGCCCGTACGAGACGCCGTTCGAGGCTCGAACGGTGCGCGATGGCGACGATCTCGTCGTGATCACCTACGGTGCGATGGTGCACGCGGCGGCGGCTGCGATCGAGCAGCTCGACGGTGCGAGCGTCCGCTTGCTCGACCTGCGCTCGCTCGAGCCGCTCGACGAGGAGGCGATCCTCGCCGCAGCGCGCGAGTGCTCGAAGGTTGTGATCGTCGACGAGGCCAACTACACGTGCGCGATCGGCGCGCAGGTCTCCGCGCTGATCGCTGAGCGCGCGTTCGAGGACCTCGACGGGCCGATCATCCGCGTCGCGACGCCGGATGTCCCGATTCCATTCGCCCCTGAGCTCGAGCGCGCGGTACTGCCGAGCGTCGAGCGCATTCGCGCCGCGATCACCGAGCTGCTCGCCTACTGATGGCCTCCGACACCCGCGTCGACGTGCTCCTGCCATCGCTTGGCATCTCGGTCGTCGAGGGCACGATCGTGCGCTGGCGCAAGCAGCCGGGTGACGCGGTCGTCTACGAGGAGCCGATCTGTGACATCGCGACCGACAAGATCGAATCCGAGCTGCCGGCGCCGGCCACCGGCACGCTCGTCGAGATCCTCGTCGAGGAGGGGGAGACCGTTGACGTGGGGACGGCGATCGCGGTCGTGCTGACCGACCAGGACCGCGCCGACGCGATTGCCGCCCGGCAGGAGACCGTGCTCGACACGGCCTACGGCGTGCCGTTGGCGCCGGGCGAGCCAGGTGCCGTCTCGCCGGTCGTGGCGCGGCTTGCGAAGGACCTCGGCGTCGACCTCGCGCAGGTGAACGGCACCGGGGCGGGTGGTCGGATCCGCAAGCAGGACGTGATCGCCGCGGCCGATCAGGACAAGGTCGCCGCGCGCTACGAGCCGCCGCCGCCGGTCGCGCTGTCGCACATGCGTCGCTCGATCGGCGCCCACATGAAGCGCTCCCTCGACACGGCCGCGACCGTCACCTCCTGGATCGAGGTCGACTTCAGCGCGATCGAGCGTACGCGCATGGAGATCGGCACGACCGCACTACCGATCGTCGCCAAGGCGACGCTCCAGACGCTGGGCGAGTTCCCCGACCTCAACGCATGGGTCGACGGCGAGCGCTTCACGCGCCACGAGACCGTCAACCTCGGCATCGCCGTGGCGATCGAGGGCGGCCTGATCGTGCCGGTGATCCGATCGGCGGAGCTTCTGTCGGTGCTCGAGCTCGGGAGCGCGATCCGCGAGCTCGCCGGGCGCGCGCGCGCCGGCGAGCTGGCGCCCGACGAGCTCGCCGACGGCACGTTCACGATCACCAACCCCGGCCAGTTCGGCACGGTCATGGCGACCCCGGTGATCAGCCAGCCGCAGGTGGCGATCCTCGACGTCGAGGCGATCGTGCGCCGGCCGGTCGTCGTGGATGACGAGATCGTGGTCCGCTCGATCTGCATCCTCGGCCTGTCATGGGACCATCGTGCGCTCGACGGCGCGATCGCGGCTCGCTTTCTCGGCGCCCTGCGCCGCCGCCTCGAATCGTGGGGCGCCGGCTAGGCGGTCAGCTGACCGAGGCCCGCGCGGTAGAACGCGAGCGCCGCGCCTCGCTGAGATGGGGAGTTCACGATGTCGGCGTAGGCGAGCTCCGCCCCAGAGAAGCCCCTCGCTTGCCAAAGCTCGCCCGCAGGCGTCTTGCCCCACGGTGCCACGTACAGGTAAGGCTCCGGGTGATCCGCGTCGCCAGGCGAGAGACCGTAGGTCGCGCGTGCTCCGGCTGCCTCGTTGCCGAGCTCGATTGCGACGTCGAAGTGCTCGGGCCACAGCTGCACGCACGAGGGCTCGAGCTTTCGCGCGCCGTAGCGCAGCTCCGCGAGCACCGAGCTCGCGAACCCGTAGAGCTCGCCGAGCGCAGCAGCCGAGGCGCCGTCCACGGCCAGCGGCTCGGCCCCGTCCGCGCGCGACGCTCCCGCGAGCTCGCCGAGCAGCTCGCGTGCAGCCTCGAGCGTTTCGATCGGCGCGCGCCAAGCGCGCCGGCGCTCCTGCACGACGAGCGCGTCTGCTTCCACTCGCACCTGTGCGTCCGCCCCGAAGAACGGCGTCCCGAACCCACCGAGCGTCCAGCGCAGGCCGATCTTCCCGTTGGCTGCCTCGCGCGCCGGCGAGATCACGCAGAGCGCCAGCGCATGCAGCGCCGCGCGCGTCTGCTCGAAGCTCGCCGGTAGCTCGCCGAGGCGCCGGTAGGGTCCAAGCCAGCGGGTGGCGCACCACTCGTACAGCGCCGGGTCGTCGGCTGCGAGAGTTTCCCATCGCCACTCCGGCGGCCCAAACGGCCGTACGACGGCGCTCCCCTCTGGCTCGTGGTCCGCGAACCAAGGCGGCTCGTCCACAGCCGGCGGCGCCGGCTCGAGCACGAGAACGTCACACGCCTCCTCGCGCACCCGCTGCGCCCAGCCCAGCGCCTCCGCGCGCGGATTCCGAGCTGCGATTTCCTGCACCGGCAAGTAGTAGCACGCCCAACGCCGCGTCCACCAAGGCGACCCGGCGTCCGGTCCGGGACGCTAGGGCTCGAGCGCTCCGGCGTAGAGCGCGAAGTGCCCGCCCTGCGGGTCATGGACGCCGGCGATCTTCGCCACGCCGATGTCCGTCGGCCCAAACGTCGTACCGCCGCCGAGCTCGCCGACCCGCGCCAGCGCGGCGTCGATGTCCTCGACCGCGAAGTAGACGAGCCAGGTCGGCATCATCCCCTCCTGCAGCTCCATCACGCCGCCGTTCCCATGCCCGTCGTTGCTCACCACGAGGTAGGGCATCGCCGAGCCCTCGAACGGCTCGATGCTCCAGCCGAAGAGATCGCCGTAGAAGGCGGTCGAGGCGTCCGTGTCCGCCGAGTAGAGCTCGTTCCAGCACCAGGCGCCCGGCGCGTTGACGAGCTCGGCGCCAAACGTGCCGCCCGGTTGCCAGAGCATCACGAACGCGCCCTGCGGATCCTGGAGGACGGCCATGCGTCCCGCGTCCATCACGTCGAATGGGGGAGCGTGCAGGATCGCGCCGAGCTCGCGGGCGCGCTCCGCGCTCGAGTCGACGTCCGCCACGCTGACGTAGGAGTTCCAGACCGGTGGCATGCCCTGCTGGTTCTCGTTCTGCGGGCTGATCGCGCAGACCGTGCCGCCGCCAAGGGTCATGATCGAGTAGACGGCGCCTTCGCCAACAGGCCGGTCGTCGGCCTCCCAGCCGAACAGGCTCATGTAGAAGCTCTTGGCCGCCGTGTGGTCGGGCGTCGACAGGTCGACCCAGCAGAAGGTCCCCGGCTTGTATTCCGTCCGCTCGCCCATTGCGTCTAAGCCTAGCGCCACGCACACCGCGGCCGTGAAGATCCGGTGACGCTCACACGAGTCGCACGATCGCGATGATCGCGACGGCCACGATCAGCGCCCGCAGCGCGGTCGGTGGCAGTCGCCGGCCGTAGCGCGCGCCGATGATCCCGCCGCTGATCGATGACACGGCGAGCAGGCCCGCGACGGCCCAGTCGACGTGCGGCGCGGCGAAGGCGAAGACGATTCCGGCGGTCAGGTTGGCCAGCCCTGCCAGCAGGTTCTTCACCGCGTTGGCGCGATGCAGCCCCTCGTTCAGGCCGATCGCGAGGATCGAGATCAGGATGATCCCTTGAGCCGCGCCGAAGTAGCCGCCGTAGACGCCCGTGAGCAGCACGGCGGCGAACAGCCCCGCACTGGGGGCGTGCGGGTTGTGCTCGCGTGCGGCAGAGTGGCGCGCGAGGCGCGCGCTCAGGCGGGGCTGCACAACGATCAGGACGAGCGCCAGGACGATGAAGACGGGCACGATCGACTTGAACGCCGAGGGCGGCAGCACGAGCAGCAACACCGCCCCGGCGACGGCTCCGATCACGGTCGCGAGCGCAAGGCGGGCAGCGCGCCGCCCCTGACCCTCCAGGTCGCGGCGATAGCCGACAGCGCCCGTGAGCGCCCCAGGCGCGAGGCCAAGGCTGTTCGAGACGTTGGCGGTCACGGGCGCAAACCCCCACGCCAGCAGCACCGGGAACGTGATCAGAGTCCCCGAGCCGACGACCACGTTGATCGTTCCCGCCGCCAGCCCTGCGGCGAGGATCGAGAGGATCTCGAGCGCGCTCACCGCGGCGAGCCTACCGGGCGCCTGCAGCCCGGCTGCGATAATTCGCTCGATGAGTGCGAACAGCTTCGACGCGCGCGCCGAGCTGGAGGTCGGTGGCCGGCGCTTGGAGATCTTCAGACTGGATGCGCTGCAGGAGCGCTTCGACGTTGCGCGACTGCCGTTCTCGTTGAAGGTCCTGCTCGAGAACTTGCTGCGCACGGAGGGCAACGGTGCTGTCACCGCGGCGGACATCGCGGCGATCGCGGAATGGGACGCCGGCGCCGAGCCGAGCAAGGAGATCGCGTTCACGCCGGCGCGCGTGCTGATGCAGGACTTCACGGGCGTTCCGGGCGTCGTCGACCTCGCTGCGATGCGCGATGCGATCGTCGAGCTCGGGGGCGATCCACAGCGGGTCAACCCGCTCGTTCCGACCGAGCTCGTCATCGACCACTCGGTTCAGGTCGACGTCTTCGCGCGTCACGACGCTTTTGCGATAAACGTGGAGCGCGAGTTCGAGCGCAATCGCGAGCGCTACGCGTTCCTGCGCTGGGGCCAGCGCGCATTCGACAACTTCTCGGTCGTCCCGCCCGACACCGGCATCTGCCACCAGGTGAACCTCGAGTACCTCTCGCGCGTCGTCTTCGTGCGCGAAGGCGGGGAGCTGCCGCGAGCCTATCCAGACACGCTCGTCGGCACTGACTCGCACACGCCGATGGTCAACGGCCTCGGCGTGCTCGGCTGGGGCGTCGGGGGGATCGAGGCGGAGGCTGTGATGCTCGGCCAGCCGATGTCGATGTTGCTGCCCCAGGTGATCGGCTTCCAGTTGCACGGCAAGCTGCGCGACGGCACGACTGCAACGGACCTCGTGCTCACGATTGCCCAGCTACTGCGCCAGAAGGGCGTCGTTGGCCGCTTCGTCGAGTTCTACGGCGCCGGCGTCGGCGCCCTGCCGATCGCCGATCGCGCGACGATCGGCAACATGTCGCCCGAGTTCGGCTCGACCGTCGCGATCTTCCCGATCGACCGCGCCACGCTCCGCTATCTCGAGCTGACCGGTCGTCCGCCCGAGCAGATCGAGCTCGTGGAGTCCTACGCCCAGGAGCAGGGTCTGTGGCATGACGAGAGCTCCCGCGAGCCGGTTTTCACCGACACCCTCGAGCTCGACCTCGACGAGGTCGAGTCAAGCCTTGCGGGGCCGCGCCGGCCGCAGGACCGGATAGCGCTCTCCGCCGCGCGGCGCAGCCTGCACGAGACGCTCGAGAGCTATCTCGACGACGCGGTAGCCGGGAGCTTCCCCGCGAGCGACCCTCCAGCCAACGGCACGAACGGCGCGCACGTGAAGGCCCGTGTGAAGCTCGCCGACGGCGATGTGGTCGAGCTTGACCACGGGGACGTCGTGATCGCCGCGATCACGAGCTGCACCAACACCTCGAACCCCTCCGTGATGCTCGGCGCCGGGCTGCTCGCCCGCAACGCCGTCGCACGCGGGCTACGGCGCAAGCCCTGGGTGAAGACCTCGCTCGCGCCTGGCTCGATGGTCGTCACCGACTACCTCGAGCGAGCGGGCCTCACGCAGCCGCTCAACGAGCTGGGCTTCAACCTTGTCGGCTACGGCTGCACCACCTGCATCGGCAACTCCGGCCCGCTGCCGGACGAGATCTCCGCCGCCATCAACGAGCACGACCTAGCCGTCGCGGCGGTGCTGTCGGGCAACCGCAACTTCGAGGGGCGGATCAACCAGGACGTGAAGCTCAACTACCTTGCCTCGCCGCTGCTCGTGGTCGCCTACGCGCTCGCCGGGACGATGGACATCGATCTGACGCGCGACCCGCTCGGAACCGATACGGCGGGTGAGCCCGTGTACCTGCGCGATATCTGGCCGTCCGCGGGAGAGATCGCCGAGACGATCCAGTATGCCGTTCAGGCGGACATGTTCCATAAGCGCTACGCCGAGGTCTACGACGGCGACGAGCATTGGCACGCGCTCGAGACCCCGAGCGGCGACCGCTTCGCCTGGGCCGAGGACTCGACCTACATCCGCCGCCCGCCGTTCCTCGAAGCGCTCGCGCCCGAGCCCGAACCGCCGACGGACATCGAGGGCGCGCGCGTCCTGGCCTTGCTCGGCGACTCGGTCACCACCGACCACATCTCCCCGGCCGGGTCGATCAAGGCCGATAGCCCGGCTGGACGCTACCTCCAGGAGCACGGCGTCGAGCCCGCGGACTTCAACTCCTACGGCGCACGGCGCGGCAACCACGAGGTCTTGATGCGCGGCACCTTCGCAAACATCCGTCTGCGAAACCGCCTCGCGTCGGCGGGCCGAACACCGCTCCCCGAAGGCGGCTACACCTACCACCTGCCCGACGGCGAGCAGCTCGCGATCTACGACGCCGCGATGCGCTACCAGCAGGAAGGCGTCCCGCTGATCGTCATCGGCGGCAAGGAGTACGGCTCCGGCTCCTCACGCGACTGGGCCGCCAAGGGCTCGCTCCTGCTCGGCATTCGCGCCGTCCTCGCCGAGAGCTTCGAGCGCATCCACCGCTCGAACCTCGTCGGCATGGGCGTCCTGCCGCTCCAGTTCCAGGACGGTCAGAGCGCCGCGTCCCTCGGCCTGAGCGGAAACGAGACCTTCTCGATCGCCGACTTCGCCGAGCGGCTCGCCGCCGGCGAGCTACCGAAGACCGCGAAGGTCACCGCCGACGACGCGCAGTTCGAGGTGCGCGTCCGCATCGACACTCCGATGGAGGCGACGTACTTCCGCCACGGCGGCATCCTCCCTTACGTGGTTCGTCGGGCGGTCTTGGACTCAGGTTGATGTGGCGGGGCCGTGCTGGACCGGCCCTCCTCAGGCTTCTCCCGTGCGCCGCGCATGTGACGCGGTGGCTTGACGGGGCGCCGCGTGCGCGGGCGTGGTGATGGGCGCTAACCGTCGTGGCTTACGCCGCAAATGCCTAGGATGGTCGTCATGCCCAGAGAATCGGCGGTGCGCGCGAGCGCACCGCTCTTGCGCGTGCGGGCGCTCAGCGTGCGCTACGAGGGTTTCAATGCGCTCGACGCGCTCGACCTCGATATTCGCTCCGGCGAGACCGTCGCGCTCGCCGGCGAGAACGGGGCGGGGAAGTCGACACTCGTGCGCTGCATCGGCGGCGACATGGCCCCGACCAGCGGCCACGTCTACCTCAATGGCAATCGGGTGGGGTCGACGCCCGCAGCGGCAACGCGGCGCGGCATCACGGTCGTCTGGCAGAACCTCGTGCTCTGTGACAACCTCGATGTCGCGGCAAACCTCCTCCTCGGCAGAGAGAGTTCCCCCCTGCTGCGCTCGACGCCGCGCTTTCACGAAGCCGCGAGGGAGCTGCTCGCGGATCTCGGGATCGCCTTGACCGATACGACGCGCCGGGTCGGGACATTGTCCGGCGGCGAGCGCCAGCTCGTCGCCGTCGCGCGCGCGATGGCCAGCCGGCCCAAGCTGCTCGTGCTCGACGAGCCCACGACGGCGCTCGGCGTGAACGAGTCGGCACAGGTCGACAAGCTGATGGGGACCGTACGCGAGCGCGGCACGACCGTGCTGCTCGTCTCGCACGACATCGATCAGATATTCCGCCTTGCCGACCGCATCGTCGTGCTGCGCCGCGGACGGATCGCCGCGGACGTCAATCCGGCCGAATCGCACCCCGAGGACATTGTCGCCTTCATCTCCGGTCAGCCGGTCGATTCCTCCGCCCGCCGGCAGCTGAGCCGGCTGCACGGCCTCGCGGATCAGCTTGCGTCGGCGGAGCCCTCCTCGAGCCTGCCATTGATCGTGTCGGCGCTCGCCGGCGCGCTCGGGGCGCCGCGGTTGTGCGTGCATCTCGTCGAGGACCGGCGGCTGCGCGTCGCAGGCGCGCTTGGCCTGCCGACCGCGATCGCCGACGCGTGGTCGGACCTGCCGTTCGACGTTGCCGGCGGCCCGGTCGGAGTGGCCGCCCATTCTGGCGAGGCCGTGATCGATTTCGATATCCGGTCGAGCTCGGCCTGGGCCCCATGGCGGTCGTTGGCAACCGAGGCACGCGTGCGCAGCTCCTGGTCGGTCCCGGTGATGGGCGCCGACGGCGTGCTCGGCGTGATCACCGTCTTTCGCGAGGTCCCCGGGTACCCGCCGAGCGACGAGCGCCAGCTCGTGAACCTTTACGCCGGCTACATCGCCAGCGCCGTCGAGCGGGAGCGCCTGCTCGGCGAGCTCACCGGGCGCAACCGCGTCCTCGAGACGATCCGCGTCGTGCTCGAAACGCTCGCCGGCCCGCCGTTTGCCGAAGCCCTCACGAGCGTGCTGAACACGCTTCGTGAAGGTCTCCTCGCCGAGCGCGTGGCATTGCTGACCCTCTCAGGCTCAGTCGACGGTGCCGAGAGTTGGCTCACGGTCGACTCCTCCGGCGCGAAGGTGCCGCCATCCGCCGGCCTGCTCGAGGCGGGGGCGGTTATGCGCCGGGGCGAAGTGCGTGAAGGTCGCGCGGCGAGCATCGTGCCGGCCGGCGGCGACGGTTGCATGGCGGTGCGCTTCTCGGCCCCGGACGGCGGCGGCATCCTGATCGCGCAGTGGCGGGCGACGGCGGCCCCGCCAGATGTCGTCGCGCTGATGGAGGACACCGCCAACTCACTACGCCTGGCTCGCGAGCGCGAGGAATCGGAGCGTGCTCGTCAGGAGGCGAGCGCCCTGCGACGCTCGCGGGAGCTCCAGCGAGGGTTCCTCTCGCGCCTCAGCCACGAGCTACGCACGCCGCTGACGGCGATCGGGGGCTACGCGTCGAGCCTGATGGCGCCTGACGTCACCTGGGATCGTGCGTCGGAGACGCGCTTCCTCACGCGAATCGGCGCCGAGTCAGCCCGCCTCGGCCGGCTGGTCGGCGACCTACTCGATTTCTCGGCGATCGAGTCCTCGACGATGCGGATGCTGCCGGACTGGTGCGAGCTGCCGCTGGTCATCGATGCCGCGATCGCATGCCTTTCGCCGACCCAGGCGGCTGTGATCGACGTCGATTGCCAAGACGATCTGCCGGTGATCTGGGCGGACCACGATCGGCTCGAGCAGGTCTTCTTGAACCTGCTCGAGAATGCGCTGCGCCACAATCCCCCCGGTACGCGGGTTGTGGTCAACGCGACCGGGGACGAGGGGCAGGGCGTCTTTGTGACCGTGACCGACGACGGCGGTGGGCTTCCCGGGGAAGTGGCGAGTGCGCTGTTCGAGGCGCGCAGCGGCGGCGTCGGTCCAGCGGCCGGGGCCGGCCTCGGACTCTCGATCGCCAAAGGCATCGTTGATGCGCATCTCGGCGAGATCGCGCTCGAACGGCTCGAGCACGGCACGCGCTTTTCCGTGAAGCTGCCGATTGGCGAACCGGACCCATCGCACCGCTACACGGAGGACCATGACCTCGCCGACGTCTGAGACAGCGCTCGCCACGAAGATCCTGGTGGTCGAGGACGACCCGAACATCGTCGACCTGATTCGCTCGAACCTCACCGTGCGGGGCTTCGACACGGTCGTGTCCACGGACGGCGCTCGGGTGCTGCAGATCCTCGAAACCGAGCAGCCCGACCTGATCCTGCTCGACCTCATGCTGCCGTCCGTCGACGGCTTCGAGCTCTGCAAGCAGGTCCGCGAGCGTTCGAGCGTCGGCGTTGTCGTGGTCTCCGCGCGCGGCGGCGATCACGACAAGGTCGCGGCGCTCAACCTGGGCGCCGATGACTACCTGACAAAGCCGTTCAGCATCGACGAGCTCCTCGCACGCATCAGTGCCACGCTGCGGCGCACGCGCCCCGCTCCCGCCGAGGCGCAGAGCACGCTGGTCGCGCTCGGCGACGGGCTCGAGATGGACCTCGCCGGGCGCCAGGTCACGCGCGATGGTGCCCCCCTCCATCTGACGCCGACGGAGTTCGCATTGCTACGAGAGCTGGTGGTCAATCGCGGCAAGCTGCTGACGCACGCGCAGCTGCTGCGGCGCGTCTGGGGGCCAGGGTATGAAACTGAGACGGAGTACGTCCGAGTCTACGTGCGCCGCCTACGCGCCAAGCTGGAGCCCGCCGGGAGTCCGCCGCTGATCCTCACCCAGCCCCGGGTCGGCTACCGGCTCGCCGCCGAATAAACAAGACGTAAACGCGTTTACATCTTGTTCCAGAAACGGCACGAACTTTGATGCCGCGTTTACGCAAAAACGCCTAGATTCGTTTCGTTCCCGTGTTGCGGGGGTCGCGGCGCGTTGCGCCGGCCTCGGTAGCACAGCAATGTGATCAGAGAGAGAGGGACCGAAGCATGTCTCTGCTTAGGAGCAGACTCGCCTTCGTCGGCATCGTGTCGGTGGCTATCACCGGCGTGCTGTTTGCGAGCGAGAGCAGTTTCGCGGCCAAGGCCACGCCGGCCGTGACGTACAAGAACCTCAGTTCCAAGGACTTCAACACGTCGTTCTCGGCGATGAAGGCCCTCGTCCCCCTTGCCAAGAAGGGCAAGGGCAAGGTGGCGGTGATCCTTCCGGACACGGTGTCCTCGACCCGCTGGACCGAGTTCGACGCGCCATACCTCAACAAGGCGTTGTCGGCCGCCGGCCTCAAGTCGAGCGACATCATCATTCAGAACGCCCAGGGCAGTGACTCCACCTTCATCACCGACGACCAGTCGGACATCACGGCTGGCGCCAAGGTGATCTTGATCACCCCGGTGGACTCCGCGACCGGCGATCAGGTCGAGAAGGCGGATTCGGCAGCTGGCGTCAAGACGATCGACTACGACCGGCTGACGCTCGGCGGTGCCACCACCGGGAAGTACTACGTCAGCTTCAACAACGTCAGGGTCGGTCAGCTGGAGGGCTCGGGGCTCATTTCCTGCGTCGCCGCATGGCACGTCAGCACCCCGCAGGTCATCGTGAACCACGGCGCCGCGACGGACAACAACGCGACGCAGTTCGCGCAGGGCTACTTCGACGAGCTCAACCCGAAGTTCAACGGCGGCGGGTGGACCGATCTCGAGGGCGCGAACGGCTACCTCGCCGGAACATGGGATGGCCCGACGGCCGAGACCGAGTTCCAGCAGGCGTTCACTGCGCACCCGACCGCAAACGCGACGCTGACGGCAAACGACGCGACCGCCGCTGCGATCATCACCTACCTGCAGCAGGAGGGTGTCAAGCCCGACACGTTCCCGACGACGGGCCAGGACGCCTCGCTGCCGGGTCTGCAGAACATCATCAGCGGCTACCAGTGCGGAACGGTCTACAAGCCGGTCTTCCTGGAGGCTCAGGCTGCCGCGGCGCTCGCGATGTACGCGCGCGCCGGCATGAAGCCGCCGAGCACGCTCCTGAACGGCTCGACGCTGGATAGCGTGTCGAACGTGAACATCCCGTCGGTGCTCGAGACCCCGGAATGGGTCACGGCGGCGACGATCGAGAAGACGGTCGTCAAGGACAAGTTCGTCCCGGCATCGCAGATCTGTGCCGGCGCGCCCCCTTCGGGCCCGTCGTACGCCACGGATTGCGCCAAGTACAAGATCAAGTAGGCAAGCAAAGCCGCGTTCTATAGGCTGCGGACGATGATGGCCGATCCCACAGACGCGGCTAGCGAAACGCAGGAGGGGAACGTCTCCCGGTCCGCCTTGGCGGACCGGGAGACCAACCCCGGCAGCGAGGCGCGAGGCGGCACACCCGACTCTCAGACCCTGCTCTCCCTGCGCGGCATCTCCAAGCACTTCGGTCCGGTGACCGCGCTTGACGGTGTCGACCTGGACGTTCCGTCGGGGCGCGTGACCGCGCTGATCGGCGACAACGGCGCCGGCAAGTCGACCCTGATCAAGGTGATCGCGGGGATCCACGAAGCCGACCACGGCGAGATCTTCTGGAGCGGCGAGCGCGTGCAGATTCGCACCCCGCACGAGGCGACCCTGCTCGGCGTTGCGACCGTCTACCAGGACCTCGCGCTGTGCGACAACCTCGACATCGTCGCCAATATGTTCCTCGGCCTCGAGACCATCAGTCACGGCATGCTCGACGAGACGCCGATGGAGCTGAAGGCCAGGGAGACGCTCACCAGTTTGTCGGTCACCTCGGTGCGCTCGATCCGCCAACCCGTCGGATCGCTCTCCGGCGGACAGCGTCAGAGCGTGGCAGTGGCCCGCGCCGTGATGGGCGATGCGAAGCTCGTGATCATGGATGAGCCGACCGCGGCGCTCGGCGTATCGCAGACGGCGATGGTGCTCGACCTGATCCAACGGCTCGCCGCCGGCGGCATCGCGGTGATCGTGATCTCCCACAACCTGAACGACGTCTTCGCGGTCGCCGACCGCGTGGCGATCCTCCACCTCGGCAGGCTCGTCTCCTCTGGGCCCGCATCGGACTACGACCGCCAGAGCGCCGTCGAGATCATGACGACGGGCGCCTTGAGCGGGCGCGAGAACGGCGCCCGCGAGGCAGCGGCAAGAGCCTGAGATGACCACGACCGACAATCCACACCTCGGCGAGGTCGTCGCGCCTCCCGAGATCGAGGAGGAGACCGCAGCCGACCAGGCGCCGCTCGACCGCGACCTGATGGCGCTGCCTCCCGACGCGAGTGTCAACGAGTACATCACGGCGTGGTTCAAGCGCGTGCGCAGCGGCCAGAGCGGCGTGCTGCCGGTCGTCGGCGGCCTGATCGTCATCATCATCGTCTTCCAGATCGAGCGTTCGCAGTTCCTCTCCGCGCTCAACCTCGTCAACCTCCTCCAGCAGTCCGCCGCGTTCATCGTGCTCGGCATGGCGGAGATCTTCGTGCTGCTGCTCGGGGAGATCGACCTCTCGCTCGGATACTCGGGCGCCGTCGGCGCAGCGGTGATGACGATTCTCGCCTACCCACCGATCAACCTGCCGTGGGAGTTCGCGATCCTCGCGGGACTCGCGACGACCGCGACGATCGGCTTTGCCCAGGGGCAGATCATCTCCCGCCTGCGGCTTCCCCCGTTCGTGGTAACGCTCGCCGGCCTGCTGTTCTGGGAGGGCTTCCTGATCTGGGTGATCAACAACCAGAGTCCGTCCAACGGCGGCTCGATCCGGATCAACAACACGGTCATCTACGACATCGTCAACGGCAACATGAGCGTCACCGCCGGCTGGATCGTCCTCGCGGTCGCGCTTGTGCTGTTCGGCGTTGTCAGCGTCACACGCGATCGCCGGCGCCGCGCCGGCGGCCTCGTCGCGCCGCCGCTCGCCCTCACGCTGGCCAAGGTTGCCTTCGTCGCGGTAGGGGGCATCGCGCTCGTGGCGATCTGTGGCATCAACCGCGCCGTCTTCACCGGCACGACGGTCAGGGGCATCCCGTGGGTGGTGCCGATCGTGATCGCCATCGTCGTGATGTGGACGGTTCTGCTCAACCGCACCCGCTTCGGCCGCTACATCTACGCGATCGGCGGCAACCGCGAGGCGGCACGACGGGCCGGCATCAACGTTCACCGTGTCCGCGTACTCGCCTACACGCTCGCCGGGCTGACCGCCGCCGCCGCGATCATCATCCTCGACTCCCGCACCGGGGGCGCAAACACGGATACCGACGGCGGCCAGATCGTGCTGTACGGCGTCGCGGCGGCCGTCATCGGCGGCACGAGCCTGCTGGGCGGCCGCGGCAAGATGATCGACGCGCTGCTCGGCGGCCTCGTCATCGCGACGATCTACAACGGCATGGGCTTGCTCAGCCTCTCGGCCGATTTTCAGTACATGATCACCGCGCTCGTGCTGCTCGCCGCCGTGATCGTGGACGCGGTGTCGCGGCGCGGACAGAGCTCGGCCTAGCCCGAGCGCACTGGTCGCGCGGATCCGCGTCCGTCAGTCGTTGACAGGAGATTCGATCGGTGCGCGCTGGTCCCAGGCCACGCCATTCGAAGTCGGTGAGGACGTCGGGCCTGTGATCTCTGCCTCATCGTCCGACCACTCCGGCGAGACGATGGCCGGCGTCTCGCGGACCACCTCGAACGGCTCGACGAACCTGGTCTGTCCGTAACGGCTCCAGTAGCGGCTGGTCGCGCGGAGCAGGTCGGCGTCGAGGTAGCGGCGCTGGCGGACGTTCGATGTGTAGGCGCGTACGACGGCGAGCTTGCGATCCATGTACTCATCGACCGCCACGAAGCGGCTCGGCTGGAATTCGACGGTGCTCGAGGCGCTCTGGTAGCAGAAGACCCGCGGCACGCTCGGGGCCGCCGCGACGGAGGCCTCGTGCACGCTGCGGTGATCCTGGTTGAAGTCGTGGATGCTGTGGGTGTAAAGAGTGTCGGGCGTCAGTTCCTCGACCACGCGTCGAATTTCGTTCGTCGTCGCGTCCAGTTCGCCGACGTTGGCGTCGCCGACGTTGATATGGAATAGACGAACGCCCATCAGCTCGGCGGCCCGTGCCGCTTCGCGAGCGTGGTCCGCAGGGACTCCGCCCACCTCGCCGCCGGTGATCACGAGCGCGGAGACCGAGTGATTCTGCGCGATGTGGGAAAGCAGGGTGCCGCCACAGCCGACCTCGATGTCGTCGGGGTGAGCGCCAACGGCGAGGATCGTGGCGCTACTCGAGGCACGGCGTCGAGCGCTCAGCGCCGCGAGCTCATCGATCTTCTCGATCAGCGTCGCGCGGTCGACGGGCTTCGTGAGGAAATCGTCAGCGCCGACGCGGATCGCCTCGACCGCGTTGTCGAAGCTGCGATGGCCCGTCAGGATCAGCGTCGCGACGTGCGGCTGCGACGCCTTGATCTTCATCACGAGCTCGAGTCCGCTCATTCCCGGGAGCTCGATGTCGGTGATGATCAGGTCCCACTCCTTCTCGCCCGCGGCGGCGAGTGCCGCTTCAGCCGTCGGGGTCCAGCGGACGAGCGCGCGTTCGCGCATCACCTCGGCGGTGACCGCGGCGAAGATCGCGTCGTCCTCGACGAGCAGGATGCGCAGGCGCCGCGGCGAACTCATGCTCGTATCCCCCCGCCCTGGACGCATGTTCGAGTCGTCTTCGGCGCCCAGATAGCCGTTCTTATGTCGTGTCGATGACTCCCGCCAAGCCGAGAGCTGCGAGCCGGACGCCTCAAGCCGGCACTGCCCGCCGGGCGCCGCGCCCGCGCAGCACCACTCCGAAGACCGCCGCGCCGGCCACGTCGGTCGTCAGCGCTGAGCTCGCTGCCGCGATGCTCGAAGCGATGGATGAGGGCGTGCTCGTTCTCGATCGCGACTCGAACGTCGTTCACTGCAACCAGCGCGCCAACGACATAACGGCCTTGCCGCTGGACGAACGGCTGAGGCTCACGCCCGAGGAAACCGCGGCGAGGCTGATCCGCGAGGATGGAACCCCGCACAGGGTCGACACGCTGCCGGCCTACGTGGCCTTGAGGAGCGGCAAGCGCGAGAGTTCCAGGCACCGCATCGCCCTGCCCGACGGCGGGACGCGCTGGGTCGAGGCGACGGCTACGCCGATTCGCCCTAATGGCGATGGCGAGATGATCGGCGTTTGCGTGGTGCTGCGCGACGTCACCGAGGCGAAGACCGCGCGCGCTGCGCTCGAGGCCAGCGAGGAGATGAAGAGCGCCGTGATGGCGGCGAGCGTCGACGCGATCCTGATGCTCGACGGCGACGGCACGATCGTGGACCTGAACCGCTCCGCTGAGCGGCTCTACAAGACGACCCGCGCCGCCGTCGGCGAGACGCTCGAGACGTTCGTCCCGTGGCGTGACCGCCAGGTTTGGGTCGAGATCCTCGACCGCCTGCGCAGCGATCCAAAGCACTTCCGCGGTCGCCGGCTCACCGGTACCGGCCGGCGCAGCGACGGCAGCGAGTTCCCGCTCGAGGCAACGATCGATTCGCTCGAAACCGCCGGTCAGCAAATGTTCGTGACCTTCGTCCGTGACGTCACCGAGCGGCGCGCGGCGGAACGTCGGCTCGCCGACGCTCGCGACGCGGCACTGCGCGCGTCGGTCGTCAAGTCCGAGTTCCTGGCAACGATGAGCCACGAGATACGCACTCCTATGAACGGTGTCATCGGCAGCCTCGATCTCATCCTTGACTCGGACCTGGAGGACGAGCAGCGCGAGCTGGCGACGATCGCCCGAACCTCGGCCCACGACCTACTGGCGATCATCGATGACATCCTCGACCTCTCGAAGATCGAGGCCGACAAGCTCGACAGCCAGGCGATCGAGTTCGACCTCGCGACGCTAGTCGAGGGCGTCACCGACATCGTCGCCGTGCCTGCCCGGCGCAAGGGACTAGCGCTCGGCTGCTTCGTCGATCCTCGGACTCCGTCGGTCCTTCGCGGCGACGCCCGGCTGCTGCGGCAGGTCCTGGTCAACCTCGTCGGCAACGCCGTCAAGTTCACCGATGCCGGCGAGGTGGCGATCCGCGCCGAGCTGCAACCGGCTGAGGGGAATCGCGTGCGCGTTCAGTTCGCGGTCAGCGACACAGGGATCGGAATCCCGGCCGACGCCCGTGAGAAGCTCTTTGAGCCATTCACGCAGGTGGACGGCAGCTCGACTCGCGCCCATGGTGGTACCGGCCTCGGGCTTGCCATCTCCTCGCGCCTCGTCCGCCTGCTGGGCGGAGATCTGGCGGTCGACTCCGGCGTCGGTCGCGGCTCGACGTTCTCGTTTGCGGCACCGTTCGAGGTGCCCGAGCGCGCCGCCGATCCGGCCTATGGTCCGCTGCCACAGAGTCGGCCACTGCGCGTGCTGATTGTCGAATCGGCGGCCAGCGCGGCCGAGACGATCGACCGCTACCTGCGCGCGTGGGGGATGCACACCACGCGGGCTTCCTCGGCGGCGGAGGGACTTAAGCTGTTCAGCGCCGCCCTCGTAAACGAGCCCTACGATGCGGTGCTTCTCGCCGTGAGCTCGGCCGAGGAGAACCCTGATGGGCTCTCCTCGCAACTACGCGAGCTCGCTGGCGAGGACGGCGTGTTCGTCGTTGCGCTGCTGGACGTCGGCGAGCGACTGGGCGACCGAGCGGCGGAGCCGTTCGATGCCGTCATCGCCAAGCCGATCAAGCAGTCGCGCCTCTACGACGCGCTCGCTGGCTGCGATCGCTCAGCCGCCCCCGCCCCGCCGGTCGCGGACGAGGTCCCCGCGGTCGCGGATCTGCGTGGGCTGCGGATCCTCATCGCCGAGGACAACCCCGTCAACCAGCAGGTGCTGACGCGGCAGGCGAGCCGCCTCGGACTCGTGGTGAACGCGGTCGAGAATGGCGAGGCGGCACTCGCCGCTCTCGCCGCGGAGACCTACGACGCGGTGCTCATGGATTGCCAGATGCCTGTGATGGATGGCTACGCGGCCACGCGCGCGATCCGCGGTCGGGAGGCCGCGGGCGGCCCGCGCATGCCGATCGTCGCTGTCACCGCGAACGCGATGCGCGAGGACTACGACCGTTGCCGCGACGCCGGTATGGACGACTTCGTCGCGAAGCCGGTCACGCTCGCCGCGCTGGCGCAGGCAATCGAGCGCGCCGTCCTGGCAAACGGCCGCGCTTCGCAACCGGCGGAGGAAGGCTCGCTCGAGGACGCTCTCGAGCGCGCGAACGGCGCGCAGCGCGACGACGGCTTCGCCATCGACCGTTCGATCCTCGCCGCGTTACAGGAGGACGTCGGCGGCGCTGCCGCCCTGTCGCGGATCATTCGCCTGTTCCTCGAGCAGCTCGATCCGCAGGCAGTCGAGATTCGCACGGCCGTCCAAGCGTCAGACCACGCGGCGGCGGCGCGCGTGGCGCACCGGATGAAGTCGAGCAGCGCGACGCTCGGCGCGAGCGCGCTCGCGGAGGTGCTCGCGGAGATCGAGACGGCGGCAAACGACGGCGACAGCGCCGCACTGGAAAACCTCGGCCCCGCCCTCGCCCGCGCCGTCGCGAGCGTGCGCAGCGCGTTCGAGGGCGTGATGGAAGGGCTCGCCGCCGCCAGTTGACGGCCGGAGCCTCGCTAGGTCAACGGCTCGAGCTGACGTCGCACTCGGCCACCCTAATCCGGTGGGCTGGGTTCGCGTCCCAGGCCGCGCATGGAGACGGCGTCGGCGAGGGCCCGCCACCGGCCAGACCAGCCAGCCGCGTTGACGGCTCGCCCGCCGCCCGATCCACGGTCAGCAGCTGGTGTCGCACTCCTCCTCATCCACGACCTGCCAGCCGTTGTTCGTCGGCTGGGGGAAGTAGGGGGGCAGGTCCGTCGCGAGGCGCGAGTCGTACCAGTAGTTGTTCGAGTAGCCTGTATACCCGTTGCTCTCCGCGGGCTGCCCGAAGAAGTCTGTCGCGGTCGCGCCGTTCACGGTCAGCTGACCGAGGCCGTAGCCGCCGGTGACGCCGGAGCCGCCGGCGCCACAGTCGAGGTTATCGACCGTAAACGAGCCGTTGATCGCGAGGATCGCCGCGTCCACCACCGGGTTGACGAGCGAGCCGGTGCCGTTCAGACCGCCGCCGCTCGGGCAATTCAACTCATAGCCGACGATTGAGCGAGTGCCGGTGACAGGGTGAAAGATGCGCACCTCGTGGTTCGCGACCAGCCCGAGCGTGGCCGACCCCGTGGGGCAGCTCGTTTCGGGGAGGGCTTGGGGCTGGGTGTTGGTGTACCATCCGGCCGCGCAGCCTGAGCTCGTCGATGTCGTCGTCAGGCTGCTGGCGATGATGACGTCGTTGGCCGCCCCGATCGTCAGCGATTGCGTGTAGGGGCACACGCCGCTTACCGACGTCGTGCCATTGCCGCAGGATGTCGGGGAGGAATACGGCGTGCCGTTCGGTGTCCCCGTGTAGGGCGCCGCCTGCACGACCGCATCGCCGCAGCCCGCGTTGTCCGTGTCGCCACTGTTCGTGTCGAGCGTGGTACCACCGTAAAGTTGGTTTTCGTTGGTATACGGCGTGTAGGAATACGTGCACGAGCCGGTGGCGTTGACGTAGACGACGCCGTTCGACGGGTAGTTGACCTTAGTCGGCACGTCGCTGTGGAAGTTCGCGTTCGTCACGGTCATCTGGTTCTCGGCAACGCTGGACGAAGTTGGGCCGTCGAGCACGATCGTCGTCGGGCCGTTGAACTCGCATCCGTAGCCGGTGAAGCAGCCATTCACGTTGGTGCCGGTGGTGAGGCAGGCGCCGCCCTCAGCGGTCTTACATAGCTGCGTGGCGTCGGTCGGCAACGCAAGCGTGGTCACGTTGTTGTTGGGCGTGCCGGTCATGATCTGTTGGCTCTGGGCGGTGGCGCACGATCCCCCCTCAAAGTAGGAGGGCTTCCATTCCTTGAAGGTGGAGCTGAAGACGTTGGGCGCCTCGATCGCGTCGGCCGGGGTGCGCCCGAAGATCGTGTACGGGTTCCCGTTGCCCCCGCATACGAACATGTCGTCGTTGCTGTGCACTGGACCGTTGAATTGGTACGCGCCGTGGGCGAGGACTGTGCAGTTCTGGCTTCGTCCTCCCACGGCCCAATAGTAGACGGCGCAATGGAGCCCGCTGACCGTGGATTCGGGCCGCCCTGCGGGCGGGTACCCCCCGGGGTTCGTCGTCTCGTTCGCGTACTCCGGGTCCGCGTCCTCGTAGTTCGTGAACCAGACGTAGTTCAGGAACGACAAGGGGGCCAGCTCCGCGACGATTGTGCGCGACACATTGTTCGACGTACCTCTAACCTCGACGCGAAACGAGTTCGAGGCTACGCTATTACCTTCCAGGATCGTGCTGGCGGGATTGGCCGGATCGCACTTGTCGTCACCGCTTGGCGCAGTCGTGGCCGGCAGCTCGAAGTAGCTGTAATACTCGGTTGAGCCGGCGTCGGTCGAGTTCGGCACCGCCGTTTCGCCCGTGAGCCCCGTGACGCCCGTCGCGCCGTTAACCCCGGGGCATGATTGCCAGAAGCTAGCGCCGCCCGCGGCGAGCTGTTGACGGAACGCCGCCAGTCCTGCCTGGGCCGCGTCCAACGCGCGATTCTGGTCCAGCGAGTTCCTCACGAGCTGGGCGTCACCCGTCACGCCGTCGATCGCGGCGAAGCTCAGCAGTGAGGCGGCGGCGAGCACGAGGACGGCGATGACCAGTGAGAACCCAGACTCGCTGGCCGCTGCGCGACGGCGCCGGGCAAGGCAAGCGTGCAGCTGTCTCGCGCGGGTCATGAGCATGGCAGTGGAGTGGTCGAGAGTGTCGAGGTCGAAACAGGCGTCAGACGCAGCACGACCTCCGAAGCGAAGTCGGCGTTGCTACCGGTGACCGTCACGCCGTCGGTCGGCTGGGCCTCGAACTGGATGCCAATTTCGGCGACATTGCTCCCCTGCGACACGGAGGTCAAGCTCCCCGTCTGGAGCGCGCCGGTCGATGTGTAGGGGTAGTAGCTGAAGATCGCCGACGTGCCCGGCACGAGCGCCGCGTGGGCGATCAGGGTTTGCGTCGGCCCGGATGAAGAGAAGGTCCAGGTGGGGGCCGAGCCCCCTGTTGCCTGACCATAATTCGTCAGGTCGAGCTGATTGGAACCGCTTAGATAGATCTGGTACTCCGATGGCGGAATTGCCGGGTTGTCTGCCTGGGAGGCAACGAAGGTGATCGAGTTGGCGCTTCCGGCTTGGACCGGCGAGTAGCCCAGTCCGCCGACGCAGCTCGAGTTCAGCAGCTGCTCGATCTCGAGCATCGCCGTGCGTCCTTGCTGGTTTGCGTCTACCCGATCGGCGTCGTTCCTCAGCAGCTCGTAGGAAACGGCGATGATCGCCAGGGCCGCCCCACTCACCAGCAGCCCTGCCGCGCTCGCAAGGATCAGCTCGATCAACGTGTATCCGCGCTCATCGCGCAGCCGCGCACGCCAGGTCATGGCGGACACGCCCCAGAGTTGCCGAATGCCGCGCTCGATAGGGGCCCCGAGTTGGTCGTCGGTAGCGTGAGCGAGGTGGGCGTCGAGCCGGTGAAGTCGGTGTTGGCGATGTCGCCGCTCGACGGGAGCAGCCCGGTGTCGGTGGAGGTGTTCGAGTTGGCGATGCAAACCTGCGTCGAGGCTCCGTAGGGAGCCGCCACGGGGAACATGAACGAGCTGGTCGCGACGGGATTCGACGGGAAGCGCTCGACGGCCGGGGAGCAGGAGTCGTAGGTGACGATGCTCCAGCCTGAGGGCCAGCTGGTTACCGCGGCGGTGGTGGTGGGGGACGTGACGATGAACTCGTCGACCGCGACGTTGTTGCCGGTGGAGCTGGCGTCGTGTTTCCCGTCCACATAGACCTCGATGGTGTGCGTGCCCGAGCTCGCCCAGCTCTCCTGGAAGGCCTCGACCTGGAAGGTCGCACTCGGTGCGTAGGTATCGATATTTTGCGCGACGTCGGTGAGGTCCATGTAGACGTCGGCCTCGCCGTGGTCCGGCCACTCGGACGTGATCCACGCGACGCTCGTTCCCGTGAAGGTGAGGCTCGCAGTGCTCCCGGCGACACTGTTGTTATGTTCGCTACCGCTGTATTCGTTGCTGTTCGTGTAGGTCCCCCAGGTGGTGCCAGCGTAGGTGATTGACGAGCTTGTGTTCGGCACCTGTGTCTGCGTGTATGTGCCAACGATGAATGCGTCACTGACGATGTAGGTGCCGCTGGAGCCTGGCGGCACGCCACTGTCGTCGACGATCTTTATCGTGTGCGTCCCCGACGTCGGCCAGACATAGGTGAACGCCTGGTACTGGTACACGGTCGAGGCGCTATAGGTGTTGATGTTGTGGGCGACGTCGTTCCCGTCGATGTAGACGTCGGCGTAGCCGTGGTTTGGGTACAGCTTTGTGACCCACGTGATGCTCGTGCCAGTGAACGTGTAGCTCGCTGTGTTATTTGCGACGTTGGTGTAGTGCTCGCCGCTGTCGAAGTCGCCAGGTGTGCTGCCCTGGAGCGTCCAGCCGTTGCTCGATCCGGTGCCCTGGGCGTAGGTCACGGACGAGTTGCTGTCGTCGACCCACGTGGTGCCCCCCGCGTTGGTGAAGGAGCTGGTCAGCCCGAGTAGCATCGACGGCACCCTCACCGTCGGCGACGCCGTTCCGCCATCGCTGAGCGCGACTGGCGTATCCGGGGGGACGGTGCCCGGGGAACCCGGATCGTCCGCGGCACAAGTGCCGGCGAAGGCGGCGTAGTTTTTGCCGGTCCCGTACGGATAAACGGTAGCCCCGGTCGTGACCGTGCTCGGCGGGGAGGGATTCCCCGCGGTGCCGTAGGAGGTCTCGGACGAGCCCGAGTTCGCATCGAGCGAGAACGTGTCGAATGGAATCGACTGGGCCGTGCCCCCATTGATCTGGGTCGTGAAGCCCGCATTTACGGTCGCCGCTTGTGCGACAGAGAAGTTGGCTTGGGCACTGGCACCGTTGACCACGATCACCGGCTTGGTGGATGACCCGCCAGCGGGGAGGTAGGGGCTCGGCAGCGTTTCGCTCACGGTGTAGGTGCCGGGGTTCTCGCCAATGAAGATCGCGCAGCCATTGGCGTCGGTGTTGAGCGTTTGGGTGGCCGTACTCGTGCCTGGCCCTGTGATCGTCACCGCGACGTTCGATAGCCCGGCAGTCGGCGAGCCGACCGAGTCGGTGACCGTGGCGACGATCTGGCCGCCCGCGGCTGGGGTGACGATGCCGTGCTCCTCGACCGGTTTGCGGCCGTCGTTGTTATTGGCCCACTGAACTACCGACGTGATCGGGATGTCGTCGGCGCTGCTACTGCTGGACGTCGTGCATGCGGTACTGCCGCTCGCGGTGTAGAACTGGGCGCTCGACGTGATGGTGTAGGTCTCCCCGTCGTAGGGCTCCGTGTAGCAGCCGTTCCCGGTTTGGGGGATCGTGGCCGTGCATGCCGATGTCGTTGTCGATGTCAGCTGCTGCACGGTCAGGCCGCGCAGGCGCTGCTGATCCTGCTGGGCGAGGTAGATCGCGACTGACTGGTGGCGCTCGGCACCCTGAATATCGGTCGCGGCTCCGAGGCCCGTAAATACGGCCAGGGCAGTCAAGGCCACAATCAGCACCGCGACCATGACCTCGATCATCGTGTCGCCGGCCTCGCCGCGAGCGCGTGCGAGAGCGGTGCGCCGCCACAGGCGCACGGGCCCCTGCGGACGAAACCGCACTCGTGACATCAGGCTTTCTATCGGTCGCGGGTGCGCTCGGCTTGAGGCGTCTAAGCACCTGCACGAGCCGACTACGGTCGCGCCTGCGGGCGCCCGGCGGTTGCTAGCGCACGAGCCGCTTGTACGTGATCCGCTTGGGGCGGTCGGCTTCGGGCCCCAGCACGGCGCGGCGGTGCTCCTCGTAAGCCTCGAAGTTGCCCTCGAACCACGTTGCGCGGCTGTCGCCTTCGAAGGCGAGCACGTGCGTGGCGACGCGATCGAGGAACCAGCGATCGTGCGAGACGACAACCGCGCAACCGGCGAAGGTGAGCAGTGCCTCCTCGAGCGCGCGCAGCGTGTCGACGTCGAGGTCGTTGGTCGGCTCGTCGAGGAGCAGGACGTTGCCACCGCTGCGCAACAGCTTCGCCAGGTGCAGGCGGTTGCGCTCGCCACCTGAGAGCTTGGCGACCTGCTTCTGCTGGTCGGCCCCCTTGAAGTTGAACGAGGAGACGTACTGGCGCGAGCTCATCCACTGCTCCCCGACCTTGATCTGATCGTGGCCGCCGGATATCTCCTCCCAGACCGACTTCGTGTCGTCGAGCGCGTCTCGTGACTGGTCGACGTAGGCAAGCTCGACGCTCTCGCCGACACGTAGCTCGCCGCCGTCGGGCTCCTCCTGGCCTGTGATCAGTCGCATCAGTGTCGTCTTGCCCGCCCCGTTCGGTCCGATCACGCCGACGATGCCACCACGGGGCAGCGAGAACGACAGATCCTCGAACAGCACCTTGTCGCCGTAGGCCTTGCGCAGGCCTTGGGCCTCGATGACGAGGTCACCGAGCCGCGGGCCCGCGGGGATGTGGATCTGGACTTCGTCGAGCTTCACCTCCGTCTCCTCCGCAAGCAGCGCTTCGTAGCGCGCGAGGCGCGCCTTGCTGCGCGACTGGCGACCGCGCGGGTTCTGGCGCACCCATTCGAGCTCGGCCGCGATCGTGCGCTGGCGCGCCTTCTCCTGCTTCTCGCTTTGCGCGAGGCGCGCTTGCTTCTGCTCGAGCCAACCCGAGTAGTTGCCCTGATACGGGATCCCGCGTCCGCGGTCGAGCTCGAGGATCCAGCCGGCGACGTTGTCGAGGAAATAGCGGTCATGCGTGACGGCGACGACCGTCCCCTTGTACTCGGCAAGGTGGCGCTCCAACCACTCGACCGACTCTGCATCGAGGTGGTTGGTCGGCTCGTCGAGCAGCAGCAGGTCCGGCTGGCTCAGCAGCAGCCGGCAGAGCGCCACGCGCCGGCGCTCACCGCCGGAGAGATGCTCAACCGACGCTTCTGGGGGCGGACAGCGCAGCGCATCCATCGCGTACTCGATGGTCGTGTCGAGGTTCCAAGCGTCCGCCGCATCGATCTGCTCCTGCAGGCGCGCGAACTCGTCGGCGGTCTCATCGGAGTAGTTGGTTGCGAGCTCGTTGAAGCGCTCGACGAGCGCGACGAGTTCGCCGACGCCCTCGAGCACGTTCTCGCGCACCGTCTTGGCCGGGTCAAGCGACGGCTCCTGCGCGAGCAGGCCAACCTTGGCTCCGGGCGCCAGCTGGGCATCCCCACGATATTCGCCGTCGACCCCGGCCATGATCCGCAGCAGGCTTGACTTGCCGGCGCCGTTGTAGCCGAGGACTCCGATCTTCGCGCCGAAGAAGAACGAGAGCGAGATGTCTTCGAGGACCTTGCGGTCGGGCGCGTGGACCTTGCCGAGCTTGTAGGTCTGGAAGATGTATTCACCGGGCATCGCTTCGCAGGATACGTGGCGGTGTGCACCTCGTCGCCGTGCGGCTTGAGGTCGCCACCGCTCGACGAGGCGCGGCGAGCATCGTGGCGCTAGGGTCCACACCGGCATGGCGTACGTGTTTCTCGAGCATCGCTCCTCGCTCGAGCACATCACGGCGTCGCGGCCGGCGAGCTCGGCGATGAGCGTGAACCCCGAGCAGCCGACGAGGATCCTCGCGATCGAGCGGGAACTGGACGCCCGCGACTGGTGCGGCTTCGAGCGCATGCAGGCCCCGCCCGTTGAGCGCTCGCTGCTGACGGCCATCCATCCGGAGAGTCACGTGGCGGAGATCGAACGGTTCTGCGCCGCCGGCGGTGGGCACATCGACGATGACACCGTCGTGAGTCCCGGGTCGTGGGAGGCGGCTCTGCATGCCGCCGGCGCCGGCGTTCGCATGGTCGACCTGCTGCTGGACGGGTACGCGTCGTCCGCGTTCTGCTCGGTGCGGCCTCCAGGACACCATGCAATGCCGACGCAGGCGATGGGCTTCTGCATCTTCAACAACATCGCGATCGCAGCGAAGTACGCGGTCGAGGTGCGCGGGCTCGAGCGAGTGATGATCTTCGATTGGGACGTTCACCACGCGAACAGCACGAACGAGGTTTTTCACGCCAGCAACAACGTGTTGTTCGTCTCGATCCATCAGTCGCCGCTGTTCCCGGGCACCGGTCCGGCGGATGACGTCGGCGAGGGCGCGGGCGTGGGCTACACGGTGAATCTGCCGGTCCGGGCGGGATCGGGGGACGACGTTTGGATCTCGCTCGTCGAGCATGTCGTTGTGCCACTCGCGTTCGCCTTCGAGCCGCAGCTCGTCCTGGTCTCGGCCGGCTACGACGCGCACCTCGAGGACCCGATGGCCGACTGCAACGTGACCGACGCCGGGTTCAGCGCGATGGCGCATGCGATCGCGGCGACCTGCCGCGAGCTCGCGGCGCCCGTCGGCGCCATGCTCGAGGGTGGCTACGCACTCGGGACGCTGGCGCGCTGCGTGGCGACGACCCTCGAGGCGATGTCGACGGTGCCCGATCGCAACGGCGGCGCGGCTGCGCCGTTGGCCCGCGACGCGCGCCACCGGCTCGCCGAGTGGTGGCCTCAGCTGACTGCGGGCTCGTCCGCGCGCTCGTGGTGAGAAGCTCATTCGCGCCGGGAAAAGTTCCTCGGCGGCGGGCGTGCACGCGCAGGTAACTTTGGCGAGGACAGCTGGCCTGCGCGGGGCCTGAACCGCGGCGAGCGGCGGCTGTTTCCCGCAGCCCGGCTCGCTAACGTGCTTGGCTGATGGCGAACGTCTTCGATCTGGAGCAGGCGATGCTGCTGCTCGAGCTTGAGCCTCCGTTTGGCGTGCGCGACGTCCAGCTCGCGCGGCGGCGGATGGCAAAGCGCTGGCACCCGGACATCGCCCCGCCGGGCCGAGCGCACGAGCACCAGCGCCACCTGCAGGCGATCAACGACGCGGCGGACGAGCTCGAGAGCCTCGCCGAGGGCTCGCGCGGCGGGAAGATCACGCTCGGCGCGGTCAAGGTCTCGGCTGCGGCCACGCGCCGAGCGCGCGAGGAGGAGGGGCAGCGCGCGTACGAGGCCGCGGAGCGGGAGCGCACGGCCGCTGCCGATCGCGCGAAGCACGACCCGTTCGCCGACCGGCTGCCCGACCATTCCGTCGTCCACCGCTACGCGCGCTGCCTTAGCTACCCGGAGTGGGGCGTCGGCAGCGTCACCGGCATCTACTTCAGCGGCGACGGAGACGAGGTCAAGCAGTGGGCGCGGGTGCTTTTCGCCGAGGGAGTGCGCACCGTCCCGGCAGGGAGCCTCAGCTTCGTGGACTTCTCAAAGCCCGACGCCGGTGCCGACAGGCTCGAACGCTTCATGACTGCTGCGACGCACGCTCTCGCCGAAGGTGATTACGGGCTCGCGGCGCAGCGGCTGATTTATGCGCGCGATGCCGATCCGACGAACGTCGCGGTGCTGCGCCTGATGACGCTCGCCTTCTGGCAGGCGGGCAACCTCGAGGCGGCGGGCCGGGCCGTGCGGGATTGGGCGCGCATCGATGGCGCGCGCCCGGCGGCCCACCGCTTCGCCGCGCGCATCTATGAGGACATGGGCGCGATCGACCTGGCGGCGGAAGCCGCCGAACGTGCGGCCGACCGCGCCCCGGGCGACGCGCGCGAGTGGGAGCGGCTCGGTCGGCTGCGTTTGCGCCTGCACGATCCGTCAGCTGCAGCCGACGCGCTGCGCCGCGCTCAGACGCTTCGTCCGAGCGTCGAGGGCCTGCTCGACCTCGCGCTCGCTTTGGCGCTCAGCGGCGATCTTGGCGGCGAGCTTTCCGCGTGCGAAGCGGCTACGCAGCTCGATCCGCAGTCGATCGACGCCTGGGTTCGCCTCGCCCACGCGCTGGCGCGCACCGACCGCATCAGCGACTGCCTCGACGCGTGCGCGACCGCGCTCAAGCTGGGCGCCGGCGCAGAGCTCCTCGACCTGCGTGATCGGATGCGCGAGGCCCGCCGGCGCGTCCTCCCGGCAGCGTAGCCGGCCTCGCGGGCGATGCTTCGGCGTTCGCCCGCGCAATGCGGATCTCGCCCGCTGCCGCAGCCTCGACAAGGCGACGGAATGCCTGCATCCGCTCGGCTGCGCCAATCCGCGGCGAGCGCTCGGCGGCCTCCCAGCGGCGCCGGAGCGCGGCGATCCGCAGGTCCAGGATCTCGTCAGGTGGGGCTGACTGCTCGAGTGCCGCCGCGTCGGCCTCGAGCACGCGTGCCTCTGCTCGCAGGCAGTCCGGGTGGTCGTGGCACGGGCAGCGCGCGAGCGCGGAGGCGTGGACCGCGAGCGCGTAGCGCAGGCGTGGAGTGAGCGGTTCGCCAACCAGCGCCCGCGCGTGAACCGTCCGCTCGGCCTGGCGCAGACGCTCCTCCAGTGCGCGCATCGTTTGCTCGGCGCGCTGTTCGGTCATCCAAGCGCTCTTCGCCGACCCCTGCCGCCACGCCGGGCGGGGCCCGAGCGCGAGCTCAACGACCGAGTGACCTCGCCACTGCCACTCACGCGCGACCAGCGCGCAGAGGATGCTCTCGTTGAGTCGGCGCGCTTGCCAGGCCGGCGCCGCGACCTGAATGGGCGTGGCACGCGACGTTTGCATGCTGGCGGAAGCTACGCGCCGGCGCGGTTGCGGTCCAGCTGCGGCGGCGCCCACAATGCCCAACTTGAGGCAAACGCTTCACGGGGACCGCGAGCTTTTCGCCCTCTTAGCGGGTTCGGCCGATTCCCGGCCCGCACGGCGTCCAGGCGTGTCCGTAACCTGGCCTGCCGGTCATGCGTCTCATCGTTGCTCGCTGCGCCGTCTCCTACAGCGGCCGTCTTTCAACAACACTGCCGATGGCGGTGCGGCTGCTAGTGCTGAAGGCCGACGGCTCGCTGCTGGTGCATGCGGACAGCGGTGGCTACAAGCCGCTCAATTGAAGCATTGACAAAGAGCCGACGCCGGTCTAAGGTGCGGGCATGTCGCAGACCAAGCCCGTCGACGTGTACGTGCGCGTTAGCCGCGTCGGCACCCGAGAGCACCTAACCTCGCCAGAGGAGCAGGAGCGCGACGCGCGCCGATTCGCCGAGTCTCGCGGGCTCACCATCGGCGAGGTGTTCACAGACCTGAATGAGAGCGGCGGCACGCTCGAGCGGCCAGGGTTCGCGAAGGTGCTCCGCCGCATCGAGCGGGGCGAGTCGGCCGGCGTCGTCGTCGCCTATCTCTCGCGCGCCAGCCGCGACACAGTGCAGGGCCTCGAGTTGCTCAGTCGCATCTCGTCGTTAGGCGCTGAGCTGTACGCGCCGAACCTGCCCGACTACACCACGCCGGACGGGCGCATGTTGGCGACGATTCAGTTTGCGATCGACACGGGCTATCTCGATCGCAAGGCTGCCGAGTTCGAGCAGGCGAAGCGCGGAGCGATCGAGGCTGGAATCCCGATCGCGCATCAGGCGCCGATCGGCTACCGCAAGCGCGCAGACCGTCGCCTAGAGCCCGATCCGGTCACGGCGCCGATCGTCCGGCGAGTGTTCGAGGAGCGCGCCAAGGGCGCCGGTCCGACCGCGCTCGCGCGCATGCTCGACGAGTCCGGCATCCGCACAGCGGCGAAGTCGCCGGCATGGACGAAATCGGCCGTGCAGCAGCTCATCGCCAACCGCGTCTATCTCGGCGAGCTGTCCTACGGACGGCCGCCGCGGTATGTGAACCGTGAAGCCCACGAGCCGATCGTCGACGTTGCGCTCTGGCAGGCGGCACAGCATCCGAACGGCAAGCGCCCCGCTCCGCCACGCACGGGCGCCTTCACGCTCGCCGGAGTGCTCCGCTGCGAGGCGTGCGGGTACGCGATGAACGGGACGCGCACGAGCCGCGACCGTGGGTCCAAGCGTGTCTACCGGTGCCGCCGGCGCCACGCTGGCGGGATCTGCCCAGCGCCGGCCTACGTGCTCGCCGATAGCGTCGAGCGCGTCGTGCATGGTGTCTACGCCGATCTCCTGCAAGCCGTCCTCGAGCATCATCGCCCGGGCGGCGTAACGCTCGCCGGCAAGCCCGCGCCGTCGCTCGATGCGCTCGAAGGGGCGCTCGCGACGGCAGAGGTTCGCGTTGCCGAGAGCCTCAAGCCCGAGATGGCGTCGGCGGCAGGGGAGGACTGGCCGACGGTCGTTCGCAACGCTCGCGCGGCGCGCGATGCCGCAGCACTGGCGCTCGGCCACGCACGAGCTGAGCTCGGCGAGGATGCGGTCACAGTGTCGATCGAGGAGGCGCTCGCGATGTGGGAGCGCGCCAGCACCACGACTCAGCGCGAGCTGATCGCCAAGTGGCTACCGACCATCACGCTCTCAGTGATCCCCGCCACGCGCAACGCGCCGCGCTCGACGTGGGTGCATATCTGGCCGCAGACTCTCGAGCAGCCCGTCACGCCGCAACGGGGGAAGCGCCGCGACGACGACGCGCCGCCCAAGCTCTGCCCGATCGAGGATGCCGAAGGGACCTTCGTCTACCCGGTGCCGGCCTAGCGAACCTGTCGCTGGGCGCGCTTCCGGCAGCTCGCTCGGCGACAGACTCGAGCGTGCCGTCGGTAGCCGGCGAGTGACGAGCCGCAGAACGGACAGGCGCGTGTCTTACTTTCCGAGGGGTGGCGGACCACTGGCCCGGCTGCTCGCGTCCCGTCCTGCGCCGTCCCTGCGCGCGGTGGGCGCCATTTCGGCTCGAGCTCTCGCAGACGGCGCTCCAGCATCGCGAGGTCGTCCGCGGCGAGATCGCGACGAGCCACCTCATGCACTCCGTCGACGCCATGGCGCTCGGCGTGGCGGATGTAGTCGGCGAGCGCGCTCATGCGGCCTCCTCGGCATCCGGCAGCCACGCCGGCGGCCACGAGATCATCGCGGGGTCGTAGCCGACGACGCGAATCCTCGAGCCGGGGTAGAGCGTCACGGGCTCGCGGAGCCACGTGATCGGATTGCCCCGGTAGACGGCCGGCCGTGACGCCTCGGCGCGCTCAGCCGCCGTCAGCGGACGCGACGCGGCGCCCGCTGGCGCAGGCTCGGGCGGTTCAGCCTCAAGGCGCGCGACGAGCTGGCGCTGGACCTTGACCGTCTCCGGGGTCGCGGTCCTGCACTCGGCGCCCCAGCGCTCGAGACGGCGCTCCATCGCGACGAGCCGGGATCGCTCTAGCTCGAGCCGTGTCTGCGGCGCCGGCTGCTCGGTCCTCGACGCCGCTCGTCGGCGCTGCTCGGCGAGCAACTCCGCGCGGTCGGCGCTGACAGAGCCGCCACCGCTTGCGACCGTCCGGCGCCCTGCGCGAGCCTTCGATTCGGCGTCCATGCGCTCAGCGAGGCTCGGGCCGCCGTGTGGACCGCGGCGACGCTTAGAGGCGCTTGGCGGCGCGCTCACGATCGCCTCTGGCGCGGCAACGATGCCGACCGCAGAGCTCGCGAGCGCGCGGTTCCCAGGTCGAACTCGTAATAGGCCCTCGGACGCCAGCCGGGGCCTTCGCGGTCGAAGTTCAGGAGCTCGAGCTTCCCGGTCAGGGTGCCGGCGCGAGCCTCGGGCTCGATCAGCGCCCACGCTTCTCGGAGCGTCGCGAGTTGTCGCTGAGTCCGTGGCCAAAGGATCTCGCAGAAGCCGTGGAGCTCCCAAGCGAGCTCCTCTGCGAGCTGGCGTAGTTTGGCGGTTCGGTCCATCGTCATCACCTCGTCATCTCGGCGAGCATGTCGTCGAGGTCGTCAGATTGAGCGCTCAGCCGCTTACGAATCGCCGCCGTGAGGCCCAGCTCGCGAGCGAGCGCGTTCGCGTCGAGCCGGGCGCGGCGTTCGAGCTCGACATCGGGAGCAATCACCGGCTGCCCCATCGAACCCTTCGCGATGAAGGCGCCCGCGGGGTCGGCCTTCGCCCGCTTCGCGATGCGCTCGCGCGCCAGTCGTGACATCGCCGACGCCCGGCAGTAGCGCTCGAGCGCGTCTACGTCGACGGGCTGCCAGATGCCGAGCTCCTCGAGCGCCTCGATCGAGCGGCGCCACAACGCACGCTCGGGCGCGGCGAAGTCGGCCGGCGGCTTCGGCGAGGTCATCCGGGCCGTCCTTCCGATTTCGGAGGCGCTGAAAAACGGCGCTTCATTTTGTGAAGTTCCTCCAAGCGGGAGGGTGAGAATGGAACTCCAACCATCCGCGCAGCGAACGACCGCAGACCCCCCATCACTTGCTCCCGTGGTCGAGCAGCATGTGGTGCCGATGGCAGAGGCACACGAGGTTGGTTTCTACGTCGAGTCCACCTTTGCGATGCGGCACAAGGTGCGAGAGCTCTAGGGTCGTCGTCATCGTGCAGCGCTGGCCCGTTTCATCGTCGATCGCTCGACAACGATGGCCGTCGCGCGCGAAGACGACCTTGCGGACTCGCTTCCACTCGGTCGAGCCTTGCCGCTTCGGTCCGCGGCACGGGCAACGTGTGCCTGTGTAGCGCGTGCGGCAGTATGGGCAGACGCGGGCGATGGTCATAACCCGTCTCCCGTTGGGGTGCGGTCGCTGCGAGCTCCGCCGTGTGTCCATGGCGCAGGCTTACGCTCGGACTCGTCGACGCGCTTGAGCAGCTCGAGCGCGTCGTAGCGCGTGCGGTTGGCGAAGCGCATCGTCTCCGTCCGATGCTCGACACACGAGGCGCGCCGCAAGTCCTCGGCCATGTCGGCGATGAGGTGTAGTGCGTCCGCTACGGTCGTCCCGATCATCGACTCGTCACCGTCACCCGCTCGTGCCTGATGCCGAAGTCGATCGCTCGAGAGCAGCTCGGCTGGAACACGTCCAGGGACGCTGCGTCGCTCGGGTTCATCCGATCCTCGACCTTGAAGCGATGCCGGCCGAACGCTGCCGGGCGCAGCGTGACGATGGACCCGAATGGGATCGTCGTGGAGCGCGTGGCTACGTCGCCGAAGCGAACGCGCTCGCCGCTCGCTGTGATCGTGCCGCTCGAGCACGGGGAGTACGCGGTTACGAGCTGCGTCGTCGCCGCGTCCCTGGACAACGGGATCACGGCGACGAGGGCTGCGATGGATAGATGAAGGCGCAGACACCGATCACCGGATGAACGACACGGACGGCTCGGGCGGCGCGTCGGGATCGAGCACTACGCCGCCGTGCTTGTCGCGCTCGAGGTCGTCCGGGAGGACGATGCCGCCACGGTTCCTGTCGTACGGGCCGACGTATCCGCCGCCGGTTGCCAGGCGGTGGCGCTCGTGTCGGTCGAGTTCTTCGCGGGTGAGATCGCGCTCGCGACGCAACCGGCAGAAGCCGAGCTCGTCGACCGTGATCAGAGGCGCGGCGCTGGCGAGCTGATCCGGATGGACTTCGACCGCCTGGCCGCTGAGCGTGTCGATGTAGCGGCCACTCATGCCGTTGCCGCGGTCGCGGCCGACGATGAACGCCGCCGGCAAGCACGAGGCGTCCGCGAGCTTCTGGCGGATCTCCTTCAGAAGCGCCGGCAAGCTCCATCGCGATTCGCCGCCACCGACGTACGTGGCCTGCGTCGAGAGCGCTACGAGGTCGGTCGCGCTGTGAAACGGAAGCGTCCCGTCGCTCAGGACGTTGCCGACATGCACCCGCGCGAGCGGATCGTCGGCCGGACGCTTGACGCCGTGGAACGCGCGCCGGCCGGCCTTCTCGGCCTCGCTCAACTGACGGTCGAAAGCGTCGATCGCGGCCAGCGCGACCTCGAGCAGCGCCCGCGTCTGCACGCATTCAGCGATGTACTCGTCGACAAGCTCGGAGCGGCGGTCGTCGACGAGCGCCGCGCGCTCGCGATCGAGCTTGCCGATCTCGGCTTCGACCTGCCGCAGACGCGGCACGGTGTCGGCGATGACCTGCTCGTTCTCAGCGACGCGCTCGGCGATCTCCGCGACCTTCGGCTTGCGGTTCTCGGTGACGGCGGCGCGGAGTTCGGCTTCGCGCTCGTGTGCTGCGCGGTCGATCGCGCGCTTCGCCTCGCGGAGCTCGCTCCCGATCTCCGACTTCTGCCGCAGGCGTTCCTCGCGGCGTTCATCGAGGTCTGCGAGCAGGGTGGCCAACGTGGGCGCGGCTGGGGTCGTCTTGCGCGCGGTCATCGACCCACCACCGAATAGGGCCGCTCGGCGGTGGCTGCGAGCGCATTCGCCGCGTCCCAGTACAGCGCCTTATGCTCACGTTTCAGCATCGCGGCCTGCTCGTTCGAGAGGCGGCCGAACGTCGCGAGGTCGATCGAACCCGTAGCAACCGCTGCGGCGAGCTGCTCGGCGGTCGGCGGCTCGGGCGGTCCGTACTGGCGCGGATGCGCGAGCTGGTCCTGTGCCTTGACGTGCATCTTCTGAGCGCTCGGCAGCGAGTCGATGACACGCGCCCGCATCTGTCGGAACGCCTCGGGGTCGAGGCGTTTCATCTCGTCCAGGTCCCCGCTTAGGCGCTCGAGGTCGCCAGCTCCGTTGACGCTCGCAAGCGCTGCTCGTGCTTCGGCGAGCGCCTCGGCGTGCTCTTGCTCGCGCTTGAGCTGCTTGAGCGCGGCGCGCGAGGCGCTGTCGGCCTCGGCGGCGCGCTGTTCATAGGACTTGGCCATCTCAGGCCTCGCTTTCTTCGGTTGACGTGGGGACGGGCTGCTGGCGCGGCCCAATCGGGCTCCGCCCGCTAGCGAGCGCCAGCGCCACGAGGGCGCGTCGACGCGCGGACGACCGACGCGGCGTCGGCGCGGGCTCGGGCTCGGGCGTCGGCTTAGGCTTGGACGAGCGATGAGGACGCGGTGTGCGCGTGTCGTCGGGGCGCTTACGAGCGGTCATCCTCTCGTCGCCACCCTCGGGTCTTGCGAGGCGATTAGGTCGAGTGGATCTGTCTCCCGCGCCACCGAAACGGCTCGCGCGCGCGACCCTCCTTGAACGTCTGTAGCACTACCTTCTTTCTCTCTCTCTACCTCTACCTCTGTTCTGTGACTCACGTGTGACTCACGCGTGACGTCTCTGTGTGCCCGCCGTTCCTTCGCCTTACGGTTACGTGCATCGACGCGGGTCTGCTCGATCTCGGCGCGAGACTTCTGCTCGGTGAGGAATCGGACGATGTGCACGCCGCCGTCTTTGGCCGGCTTCCACAGTCCGGCAGTGAGGAGCGCAGCCACGGCCTCGTCGTCGATGCCGGCGACTAACGAAGCGACGACGGCCGCGGGGAGAATGCCATCCGTCTCGTGCTGCGCTGCCCACAAGTAGCAGTCGACGTAGAGCACGATGGCCGCAGCTCCGCCGCGATACTGGGCCTCGAGGCGCGAAGCGTTGTCCCGGAAGCTGGTTGGCAATTTGAGCCAGTCCATGTCACGTCACCTCGACGAGATAACCGGCGGCGACCACGCGTGCGAGTGCGGCGGTCAGCGCATCGGGTGACTCGTAGAGTCGCCCGCTCAGCTCCTCCAGGTCGAGCTCGACCGCGCCCTCGCCGTTCCAGTCGACAGCAGTCGAGACCATGACGCCTGCGATCACGCAGGCGCTAGCGCGGTCATGCTGTAGCGGCGGGAAACGATGCAGGACGAATGCCTCGCGGAAGGTCTGCTCGGCCGTCGGCTGCGGCCATGCCCGCCCGATCCGCACGCGCCGTAGGAACCCCTGCGGGCGCAGGTCGGCGCCGGGCTGCGCGTAGATCCGCTGGCCGGTCGCATCGGTGATGTACGCGGCGCCGGTCGGCTCCGCCTCGGCTGCGGGGGTCACACGTCCTCCTTTGGGTCGTCGGGCGGCGCTGGAATGCCGACTTCGATCTCGCAGATAAGCCCGTGCGTCGCTACGAGCGCCCGCGCCTTCTCGAATAGCGCGACCGCCTCTGGTTGCTCCGGGGTCGAAAACGCCTTGAGTGTGAGCGCCCGGCAACGGCGCGCGATCGTGTCCCTAGGAACGTTCCAAGGGCCGTCACTGATCTGTCGCCGCACCGCCCAGTAGTCGACGCCATAGAGCTGCCTCTCTAAGCGCTCCAGCGCGTAGAACGCGACCGGCGGCCACCGCTTGACCAACCTATCCACGAATCTGTCGGCGTCGGAGAACTCACCACTCGACCGACGTTTTGCCGGCGCCTTCCGCCTAGCTGGCGCATGCCGCGCCTGCCGCACCTCGCGGACCTGCGCGGCGGTCGGCGTCGGGCCGTGCTCCTCGACCGCCTGTGCCCACGTCTCGCGGAGCTCCGTCGGCTGGTCGCGGAGCGGTGCTAGCTCACGAGCGACGGCCTCGTTTCGTGGGGCCGGGAGCTGACCCTCGACCGTTACAGCTGTAACGGTCTCCGAGGCGGCCATAAGCTGCCGAGCCCGACTGCTATTGAATCCCCACCGCTCCCGGCAGTAGTCCTCAAAGGTCGAATGCGTCGCGCGGTAGAGACGGTCCCAGCGGATCGCGAAGAGTGCGTTGCCGACTTCGATGAAGCTGCGCAGCCCGCGCTCGATCTCGTGCTCGTACCACTCCAGGTTCTGCTTCTCGTGAGCGGTGAGCTTGCCGGCCGCGATCGTCTCGGCGGGGGTCTGCTGTAGGGCGGCGAGACGCGCGCCGGCTGGGGGCGGCGAGGCGCTAGCCGGCGCCATCACGACGCCCATCCCTCGCCCGTCCGCTCAGGTTCGCCCTCGCCTGCGCGGGAGGAGCCGTCTGCCCGACAAGCCACGCACTGAAACGCAGCCGGGGGCGAACCTCAGAGGAAGGGCGCAGTGCGTAGGGGGCAGACATTGCACTCGATCGTAGCAGATCGACTGACACGTTGATCAGGCGCGCTGCGTCAGACACGCCTCTCAGTCGCGGCGCCCGACCACCGTCCTCGCGATCTGGCAGAATGCGACCGATGCACGCGATCGACCTCGAGATCAAGGAGCGCGCTCGGCGCGCAAAGGCGCAGTGGACGAATGCGGAGATCGCCGAGCGGATGAACCTCGCGCGGCCGGAGATCGGCGCGAATAAGGCGCAGGTCGACCGATGGCTTGATACCGGCGTCGGAGGCGTGGCCATCCCCGCGCGGGCAGTCGTCGCGCTCGCGGAGGCGCTCGAGACGACGCCGGCCTACCTACTCGGGACGCAAGACTGGGACGAGGCGGCGTTCGCGGAAGTCAGAGAACGAATGGCAGCGGTCGAGCAGAAGCACGCCGAGCAGGCGAGAATGCATCGCGCGCTAGTCGCCGCCATGGAAGGCGAGCGGCTCGACCCCGCCGACGCCGAGCTTCTTCGCACGACGTTTCGGACGCTCGGTAGCGAGCTCGGCCTCGAGGACGCCGGCTCGACCTAAGGTCGCGACTTACCCAGTGCGAGCCGATCGTTCAGCGCTTGCGCCCCAGATGGGCGTAATCTCGGGTAGTGACTGAGCGGCCGAGGATCGCAATTGAGAGCGCCCGTCCTCTCGAGATGCCGGTGCTTGCGGCCCTAGCTGACGCCCTCCGCGACGAGGGCTTCCATGTCGAGCACAGCTACCCACAGGAGCAGCGCTCGATCGAGGCCGCAGCGGCGGTATTTGTGGCGCTCCGCCTGCTCGACGTAGCTGGTGACGAGGCGATCAAAGGCGTCGTGTCCGCGGTGCGCGAGTGGATGCGCCGCGACCTCGAACCGATCGTCGCCGAGCGCGGAAATCCAACGCCCCCGACTCGCATCTACGGTCCGCACGGAGAGGTACTCCTCGAAGTCACCGTCGACGAGGACGATGCTAGCGCTGCCCCTGAATCCCCCTGAGAGGCCACAGCATCCGTTCCCCCACGACGGAACGGATTAGGGGTGGTCGGCCTAGGGTCCGACCTGAAGGCCGACGCAACCCTGGCCCGGCGCCGGCTCGGGTCGGTAGCGGGCCGAGCGGAGTTCATGGCCGCAGCGGTGCGGCACTAGCACGGCTACGATGCGCGCTAGGACGCGATGCGTGCGCGATGCGTCATCCTCTGCGTTGCGAGTTTGCTCGGCGTTCAGGCATGCGGTGGTGGCGGAACGGCGCCGCACCATCACTCATCGCGCGCCGCTCGCGCCCGATCCAGCAGTTCGCAGTCGGGGCCGGATATGGGTACGGGAGCCACGTTCCAGGTCGATCCCAGTTGGTCTGAAGTCGAGACTTGCGACTACCTCATAGGTCGCGTCGAGGGCTATCTTTCGTCTTACTATGCGGCCAACGATCCTGGATACGTCCCGGTGGCCAGCGAAGCCACGTGTGGTTATACGGGCGGTGGCGAGACAGTTGCGGGCGCCCCGTACAACTGGGATGTACTTGCCCCGGCATCTAACGGATCTGGCATCGCCCGCGGCGGAGAGTTCTTCATTAACATTGACGCCAGCGGGAACGCGACGGTAGCCGAGGCGACAATCAGGTAGTCGGCCGCGGGCCACCGCGCGGCGTTAGTCCGTCCCACCGTGCCGTCCGAACGTGACCCGTTCGCCGAGTATTTGGGTGTTCAGATGGGCGGTCCCCTGCCCCCTTGCGGTCCCCTGCCCCCCTTGACGTGCCGGCGCTACGATCCTCCAGGCTGGCGAGCGGGCTATCCCGAGAGGAGGACACTGATGTGGGTGATCCGATGCACGGACGAGCAGTGCGGGCAGGTCACATATGCCGCACAGATCGATGAGCTGATCGGACAGCATCGGGACGATGCAGGTTGGTTCCTCTGCGGCCTCTGTGGGAAGCATGGCTACATCGAGAAGTCGTTCGCGCTCCAAGAGGGGGAAGGTCAGACGTGGGCGCCGTTCCTGAAGGGCGCCATCAAGCTCGAGTACCCCGACGACACCTATCGTCCTTTTGCCTTTCTCGTCGGGCGCACGGCCGACGACGGCGAGGTAGACAGCGTGTGGGTCTCGTACTACAAGGATCTTCGCGAATCAGGCGGAAAGCTGAAGATGGGCTACGGCCCGGGCGGTCCGCCTGTCCTCGAGCTCGAGCAGGTCGCGACTCTCGTGCGTACGCTCGTGGGCACCGGACTCATGGAGCAATCGATGCTCGAGCCACAATAGGTCCCAGACGGATACGTTCGCCCCATGCGCCTGATCGTTGCTCGCTGCGAGATCACATACAGCGGCCGCCTCTCGACATTCCTACCGATGGGCGTGCGCCTGGTGATGATAAAGGCGGACGGCTCCGTGCAGGTTCACTCCGACGGCGGTGGCTCTAAGGCCAAGCCGCAGAATTGGATGACCCCACCCACGGCGATCGAAATCGAGGGAGATCCGCCCGAGCGGATCGAGGTCCGCAAGCTCAATGGCAGCGAGCTCCTCGAGGTGGCAATCGAAGAGGTTCTCGCCGACATCTCCCACGAGGCCGATCTCGCGATTCCGCTCGAGAAGGACGGAGTCGAGCGCGACCTGCAGGAGCTGCTGGCAGAGCGTCCTGTCCACTGCGGCGAGGGGTTTCGCCTCGTGCGCCGCGAGTGGCCGACCGACATCGGCCCGGTTGACTTGATGTGCCGCGACGACGCCGACGGCTGGATCGCGGTTGAGATCAAGCGCATCGGCACGATCGAGGCGGTGGAGCAGCTGGCTCGCTACCTCGAGCGAATCCGCATCGATCCCGCGATGGCGGACTGCCGGGGGGTCCTCGTGGCCCAGACGATCAAGCCCCAAGCCCGCACCCTCGCCGGCGCGCGTGGCATCGCCTGCGTCGAGGTCTCGCTCGAAGAGCTGCGCGGTACGCGCGAGCCTGAGCTGAAGCTGTTCGCTGCCTGAGGACGCTGACCGGCGACGCTACCGTTCGCCCGGGAAGAGCATCGGGAACTGCGACACGGGCTGGCTGATATCGAGCGCGGTCCGCACGATGCGCGTCTGCTCCTGGGCGTGCGCGGCCGGGTAGCCCTCGCCCGGGCTCGCCCGCTCGGGGCGACCGATGTAGGCGAACTCGAGTGGCGTGTCGCTGATGATCTGGCGCAGTCGCTGTGACATATACGCACGCGCGCCCATGTTGCGGGGTTCTTCTTGCGTCCAGACGACCTCGCGTAGCTTCGGATAGCGTCCGAAGAGGCTTCGAACCTCCTGCTCCGGAAACGGGTAGAGGACCTCGACGCGGCCGATCGCGATCGCCTCGGCGGCGGCACGGTCCGCGTGGGTGACGAGGTCGTAGTAGATCTTGCCGGTGCAGAGGATCAGTCGCGTGACCTGCGAGTCGTCGATTCCCGGCTCGGCGAGCACCCCGTAGACGCGGCCATCGGTGAGATCGGCCAGGCTGCTCGTTGCCTGAGGCAGGCGGAGTAGCGACTTCGGCGTCATCAGGATGAGCGGCCGCTGTTTGACGATCTGGGCTTGCTGGCGGAGCAGGTGGAAGTACTGGGCCGGAGCCGTCGGGTTCGCGATCCGCAAGTTGCCCTCGGCGGCGAGCTGAAGGAAGCGTTCGAGACGCGCGGATGAATGCTCTGGCCCCGACCCCTCGTAGCCGTGCGGAAGCAGCAGCGTCAAGCGCGAGGTTTGACCCCATTTCGCGAGACCGGAGGCGATGAACTGGTCGACGATCACCTGGGCGCCGTTGACGAAGTCACCGAACTGCGCCTCCCAGAGCACGAGCGTCTGCGGAGCCTCCTGGCTGTAGCCGTATTCAAAGCCGAGGCAGCCGAGCTCGGAGAGTGGGCTGTTGTAGAGCTCGAAACCGGCGCTCGCGCCCGGCAGGCTCTGCATCGGGCAGATCGTCTGCCCAGTGCGGGCATCGTGCAGGACGAGGTGGCGCTGGCTGAAGGTGCCGCGCTCGGTGTCCTGGCCTGTCAGGCGGATCGGGTGGCCTTCGCGTAACAGCGCGGCGAAAGCGAGCGCCTCGGCGTGCGCCCAATTGATGCCCGTGCCGCTTGCGAATGATTCGCGGCGGGACTCGACGTAGCGGACAAGCTTCGGGTGGACTGTGAAGTCCTCCGGGATCCGCAGGAGCTGCTCGTTCAGCTCCGAGAGGAGCTCGGCGGGAACGGCTGTCATGACGTCGGGCGACGGTGTGCTGTCGAGTCGGTACTCGCCGGTCGGTTCGTCGTGGATGCCGCCTTCAGCGACCTGTGCGAGTTTCTCCTTGAGCTCCTGATGAGCCTGGGCGAGGACATCCCAGACTGCCTGCTGCTGGGCTGCGACCTCTTCGTGGCTGACAACGCCGGCGGCGATCAGCTGATCGGCCCACAGCTCGCTGACGCGCTTGTGCGTCTTGATCGTGTTGTACATCTCGGGTTGCGTGTAGGCCGGTTCGTCGGCCTCGTTGTGACCGTAGCGGCGGTAACCGATCAGGTCGATCAACGTGTCGTGGCCGAACTCCGCGCGAAAGGCGTAGGCGAGCCGCGTCGCCTGGATGCAGCCCTCGACGTCGTCGGCGTTGACATGGATGATCGGAACGTCGAAGCCCTTCGCGAGATCGGAGGCCCAGCGCGTCGAGCGGCCGTCGTCGGGTTCGGTGGTGAAGCCGATCTGGTTGTTCGTGATCAGGTGCAGCGTGCCGCCGACCTGGTAGCCGTCGAGTGTTTGGAGGTTCAGCGTCTCGGCGACGACGCCCTGACCGGGGAAGGCCGCGTCGCCATGGATCACGACGGGCACCGCGCGGGTCACGGACTGCGCCGTCCGTGATCCCTCGTGGGTCGTTTGCGCCGCGCGCGTTGCGCCGATCACGACCGGTGCGACGTATTCGAGGTGCGATGGATTCGACTCCAGGTTGACGCGGACCAGCTGGCCCGACGGGAGACGCTTCGCGCCCTGGGCGCCATGGTGGTACTTGACGTCACCCGTGCCGCCCTGCGGCTTGTTCGTCGTGATCGCATCGAGCATTGTCGCCCCCTCGAACTCCGCGAAGATCGACTCGTACGCGCGTCCCAGACCGTGGGCCAGCACGTTCAGGCGACCGCGGTGGGCCATCCCGATCACAACCTCCTCCGCGCCGTCGTCGGCGGCGAGGGCGATCATCTCGTCGAGCATCGGCACGGTCATATCGACGCCCTCGATCGAAAACTGATGCTGACCGAGGTAGGCCTTGTGCATGAAGCGCTCGAGCGCGTCGACTTCGACCAGGCGCTTGAGCAGCGCGCGCCGCTCGTCATTCGTGAGCGGCTGGCGAAACGCGCCGCCCTCGATCTTCTCCCGCAGCCAGGTGCGCTGACGGTGGGAGCCGATGTGCTCGATCTGGAAGGCGATCGTGCCGCAGTAGACCTCTTGCAGGTGCGGGTAAGCCTCGGCGAGCGTGCGACCGGGAACGTGGATCTGGAGGATCCGGGCCGGGATCTGCGCCATCAACTCCGGCGTGAGGCCGAGCGGGCGGGGGTCCAGCGACGGGTCTCCGACCGGCGGCGAGCCGAGCGGGTCAAGCTTCGCCGCCAGGTGGCCATATGTGCGGTGTGCTCGCACGAGCGAGACGGCGGATTGAACGGCGGCGAGCAGCTCCTCGTTTGGAGCGGCAGCGCTCGCCGGCTGTGGCGCCGGCGTTGCCCGCGTCTGCGCGGGGAGCTCGAGGCCGAGCGCCGCGAAGACCGCCTCATAGAACGAGTCCGCGCCGCCCAACAGCGACTCGACCAGCGCGAGGAAGCGGCCGGACTCCGCCCCCTGGATGATCCGGTGGTCATAGGTTGACGTCAGCGTCATCACCTTCTCCGCGCCGAGCTGGGCGCCAACCGCAGCCAGGCCCGACGGGTAGGCGATCGCGCCCGCCGCGACGATCGTGCCCTGCCCCTCCATCAGGCGCGGTACCGACGCCGACGTGCCGATACCGCCGGGGTTCGTCAGCGTGATATTCGCGCCCTGGAGATCGTCGGCGGTCAGGCTGTTCGTGCGCGCGCGTTCGACCAGGTCGTCGTAAGCGGTCAGGAACGCGTCGAACGCCAGGTTGCCGGCGTCGCGCACGACGGGGACCAGCAGCGTGCGTGACCCGTCCCTGCGCTCGACGTCGACGGCCAGGCCGAGGTTGACGGCGCCGTCGTCGAGTCGGTGAGGGATCGCGTCGATCTCAGCGAAGTGCTGGGCCATGACCGGCAGCGCCGCCGCTGCTCGGGCGACCGCAAACGCGATCAGGTGCGTGAAGGAAACCTTCTTGCCGGCTTGCTTGAGTTGGCCGCGCCGCGCTTCGAGGGTGCCGACCGCGAGCGTGCGGAAGCTCGTCGCTGTCGGGATCTTGCGACTCTCCTCCATGTAGTGGACGAGCATCGCCGCTCCGCCCTTGATCGCCATCGACGCCGCCGCCATAGCCTTGGTGGCAGGCTGGCCGGCCGCATCCAGGACGTCGGCCTTCGTGACGCGCCCGCGCGGGCCGGAGCCGGCGACGGTCGTGAGATCGACCGAGTGCGCGTCGGCCGCGCGCCGCGCAACGGGCGAAGCAGCGGCCCCGTCGGATGCCGCCTGGCTGTCCGCGGCAGCCTCGCGAGCAGCCGGCTCGTTTTCAGCTTCGGTCGAATCGGCGACGGCGCCGCCGGCCTCGATCCGACCGATCACTTGGCCGACGGTCACGGTGTCGCCTTCGCTCGCGAGGATCTCGCTGATCGTCCCGCCGGTAGGCGCCGGAAGCTCGACGTCGACCTTGTCTGTGGAGATCTCGACGATCGTCTGGCCTGCCTTGACGCGATCGCCTACCGCGACCGTCCAGGCGAGGATCGTGCCTTCGCTGATCGACTCGCCGGCCTTCGGGGTGACGATGTCCACGATCGTCGGCGGCGTCGGTTCGGGTCGCGCGGCCGGGGTCGGCTCGACGGTTGCGACGGGGTCTGAACCGTTCGTCGGAACGATCTCGGCGAGCACTGCGCCGACGCTCACGCTGTCACCCTCGGCGGCGTGCACCTTCACGAGCGTGCCGGAGGCCGGAGCGACTACCTCGGCGTCGACCTTGTCGGTCGAGATGTCGACGATCGTCTCGTCCGCTGCGACGCGATCGCCTTCAGCCTTACGCCATCCGAGGACCGTGCCCTCGGCAACCGAGTCCCCCATCTTCGGCATGACAACCTGGATCGTCGTATCGACGGCCATTACATGCACTCTAGCGTGGCGATCCCCCGGAGCCGGGCTGCTGGCGGGCGCCCGCGCGGCGGCGTTGCTCGCGCACGAACTCGGCGCTCCCGAAGAACGGCCCGATCCCGCCGAGCACCGCAACAGCGACCGCGATCCGTAGCGGGATGACGCGCGCGCGTGCCGCATACAGGCAGGCGAGCGACATCAAGATCCAGAGGATCCCGTGGCTGAAGCCGAGGATCACCGTCTCCGGCTGCGGATTGTGGAAGCCGAACGCCACGATCAGCAACGCGGTGTAGATCACCGAGTGGGCGAACGACGCTCGTTCGAGATTCTTGAACGTGATCACGCCGCGAGTAGGCGGCCCATGTCGCGGACCGCGCCGTCGGCTTCGGGTGGCCACTGCTCCGGATCGGACGGCCACCACGCGTAGCCCGAATGCTCAGCCTCGTAGACGACGGTTGCGTCCGGCGGGACCCAGGCGATGCCAACGAAGAGGACGAGGCGTTGTGGGAGGCAGACGAGCGCTTCGATCGTCAACTGCGCGGCCTCCAGCGACCACTCCTCGAGCAGCTCGCGGCGCAGCGTGTGCACCGGGTGCTCGCCGGCCTCCACCGAGCCGCCGGCGCCGAGCGCCCAGCGGCCGGGCCACGAGGCGAGCCAGTCGGCGCGATGACCGGCAAGCCAGCGCCCGTCGGTCGTGCGGACGACGCACATCGCTGCGAGGCTCTGCAGCGCGTCGCTCGCGCTCAGCCGCAGCGACCAGCGGATCGGTTGCAGCTCGAGCGTAAGCCCGTCCGGGGTCGCGCGGAAGCTGACAAGTCGCGCGCTCGTGCCGTCGTGGGAGGGGGACCCGCGGCGCGCTAGTTCGGCGATCGCGTCGTTCGCGGCTCGCGCGGCCGCAGGTGGCGGATCGTAAGGGTCCTGCGACCAGGTCACGTGTACCTGTTCGGGGCGCCAGTTACCGCGGGCGAGTGTGCCCGAACTCAGTTCCATCGGCCGACAGGCTATGCCCTGTGGAACGCGGAAAGCCCGCTGATATAGTTAGCACTACTAACTATATGACTGTGACTGTTGCCACTCCGACTGCGCGCGAAGAGCTTCCGGCGCGCCTGCGGCGCGTGACGATGAGGCTCTCGCGACGGCTGCGGCGCGAGGCGGGTAGCGGCCTTCCGCCCGCGCTCGACTCGGCGCTCACCACGATTGGCCGCCGCGGCCCGATCTCGCCAAGCGAGCTCGCACAGTTAGAGGGCGTGCGCCGGCCGACCGCGACACGCCTGCTGGCGATCCTCGAGGACCGGGGGCTCGTCGCGCGCACACCAGACCCGTGCGACAGGCGCTCGTGCCGCGTTGCGGTGACCGAGCCGGGCCGCGCGCTGCTGCGGGACAGCCGGACCCGCCGTGACGCCTATATCGCGCGCCGCCTCGCGTCGTTCGAGCCCGATGACCGCGCCATGCTCGACCGCGCACTCGCGCTGCTCGAGCGCATGATCACGGAGGAGCGATGAGCTTCTGGGGTGGGACGGGCGCGGGCGGCGCAGGCCATGGCATCGGGATGCACGGCGACGGGCGGGCGCGCCGCGGCGCGCGCGGCGGACAGCGCGTGCTCGGGCCGAGCGAGCCGCCGCCGCCGCTCATGGATCCCGAGCGCGAGCGCGACGGGCGGCGCATCATGCGCCTCTTCGCGCCCTACCGCTGGCAGCTCGTGTGGGTGCTCGGGCTGATCGTGATCTCCGCGGGCCTCAGCATGCTGTCGCCGTTCCTGCTGCGCGACGTCCTCGACAAGGGCATCCTCCACCACGACACGACGCTGCTCACCGAGCTCGTCGGCGGCATGATCGCGATCGCGATCGTCACCGCGGCACTGAGCGTCGTTCAGACCTACGTCTCGACGGAGGTCGGCCAGAGCGTGATGCACGACCTGCGCGTCGCGGTCTATCGCCACCTCCAGCGGATGTCGCTGGCATTCTTCACGCGGACTCGCTCCGGCGAGGTCCAGTCGCGGATCGCCAACGACATTGGCGGCATCGACAACGTCGCGACGAACACCGCGACGACGATCGCGCAGAACGCGACCACGGTGATCGGGGCGACGATCGCGATGGCGATCATGAGCTGGCAGCTGGCGCTGATCTCGTTCGCACTGATGCCGCTGTTCGTCTGGATTACGCGACGTGTTGGGCGCGAGCGCCGCGCGATCACCTCGCGCCTGCAGGGCGGCCTCGCCGACATTTCCGCGCTCGTCGCGGAGTCGCTGTCGGTGTCGGGAATGATGCTCGGCAAGACGATGGGCCGCGGCGACGACCTCGCCGAGCGCTTCACGGCAGAGTCGGACGAGGTCGCCAAGCTCGAGGTTCACTCGCGGATGGCCGGGCGCTGGCTGATGTCGACGATCAACATGGTGTTCGCGATCCAGCCGGCGATCATCTACTGGCTCGCCGGCGAGCACGTTGCCGGCGGCGCGATCAGCGTCGGCACCGTCGTCGCCTTCACGACGATCCAGACGCGCCTGCTCTTCCCGATGGCGCAGCTGCTCTCGGTGGGTACGGACGTCGAGGCGTCGCTGGCGCTCTTTGACCGGATCTTCGAGTACCTCGACCTGCCGGTAGACATCCAGGAGCGGCCCGGCGCCGTCGAGCTGCGGCCGGGTGAGCTGCTCGGCGAGGTGCGCTTCGAGGACGTCGCGTTCCGCTACGCGCCCGACTCTGACTGGACGCTCACGGACATCGACCTCGAAGTCCCGGCCGGGACGCGCACAGCGATCGTCGGCGAGACCGGGGCGGGCAAGACGACGCTCGGCTATCTCGTCGCGCGCCTCTACGAGCCCCAGGAGGGACGGATCACCGTTGACGGCGTCGACGTGCGCGACGCGACGCTAGCTTCGCTTGCCGCGACGATCGGCGTCGTCTCCCAGGAGACCTACCTGTTCCACGCCTCGGTTCGCGACAATCTGCGCTTCGCCCGGCCCGACGCCACCGATGAGGAGATCGAGGCGGCCGCCGCGGCGGCGCGCATCCACGGTCTGATCGCCTCGCTGCCCGAAGGCTATGACACGGTCGTCGGCGAGCGTGGCTACCGTTTTTCTGGCGGCGAGAAGCAGCGCATGGCGATTGCGCGGACGGTGCTGCGCAATCCGCCGGTGCTCGTCCTCGACGAGGCGACGAGCTCGCTTGACACGCAGACCGAGCACGCGGTGCAGGAGGCGCTCGACGAGCTCGCTGTCGGGCGTACGACGATCACGATCGCTCACCGCCTCTCGACCGTACGCGATGCCGACCAGATCGTCGTTCTCGACCACGGCCGGATCGTCGAGGTCGGCAAGCACGACGAGCTGATCGGGCGCGGCGGCTACTACGCGACGCTGGTCGCGCACGACGATCCCGCCGCGTCTCTACAGTGACGGCGGACAGATGGCCTCGCTCGAAGCCGAGATGCTCGCCTTCATCCGTCGCGGTCTCGATCACCACGCGAGCACCTGTCCGATGGCGCCGCGCGCGATCCTGCTGAACCCCGGCAACTACGAGCTGTTTGGCTGGGAGGAGCTGTGGGGCGTCCCGGTGCTGCCCGACGACCGGATTGCGCCGAAGCGCTTCCGCATCGATTGCGACGGCTCGGCCTTCGGTATCGAGGAAGAGATCGAGCAGGAGATCCACATCAAGCAGCCGCTCATCGTGCCGGCCTACCCGGGCGAGACGGGCGGGGAGTAGCATCGCGCCGCGAGGCCAAGGGGGCGAACGCGGTCGTCGCCTTTCGCTTCGATACGGCCGAGCTCGGCTCGATGTGGACCGAGATCTGCGCCTACGGCACCGCCGTTCGCGCACGCCCGCGCTAACGCGCTTCCAAGTCGCTCCCCGTTAATGTGGCGGAGGGCTGCGTCATCGCAGCCGGCGCCGTGCTGACACGCGACACGCTCCCACACGGTCTCTGCGGCGGGGTCCCGGCAGTTCGCCTGCGCGACCTAGGCTCCGCGCCGGCCGGGGCCGACGCTTAGTCGCGGGCGACGCCGCGATGCGCAGAGTGTCGGCCGCTAGCGATCGACAACCCGCGAACAGCTCTACTCGGTACACGCCGGACCGGCGCACGACGGTGAGCGCTGCCGTGCGGGCCCGAAACCAGGGCAGGCCGGTCACTCTCAGCTGTGGGCGGCGACGAGCGCGGCGGTGTCCTGGAAGGTCTCGAAATGCGCGAGCTTGCCGCCCTCGAAGGTCCAGAGGTGTGCCAGGTGATCAGTGATCTTGCGGCCGGTGCGCTTCACCGTGGCCTCGGAGGAGATCAGCACGACCACGTGGTCGCCCTGCGCGATGAACTCGTGCGGTTCGAACTTGTGGATGTCCAGGTGCTCGCCGAGGGTGGCGAAGAACCGGGCGACCTCGTCCTTGCCGCGGTACGTTCCCGCCACCGGAATGACGTCCGGGGGGCCCGGTTCGATCCACTCGATGTCGTCTGTGAGGAGCTCGAGAATCGCGGGCACATCGCCGCGGCCGAAGGCTGCATAGCCCTCCTGCACGGTCTTAACGTTTTCCTCTGCCGACATGCTGTATTGCCCCTTATGGCTTGGGATGGACGGCGGTTCACGCCGCGAAGGCGCGAGCATAACCCGCTTTGCGTGGCTTCGCATGATGTTTTGGAGCGGACCGTTCGATCAGCTCGACCCGGTAGCCATCGGGATGCCGGGCGGGAGCCCGTCCCGGGCCGAGCAGTGCGACCGGGACGCGCGTTCGTTACTCGTCCGACCTCAGCCGTAGATCGGGTTGTGGACCGTGGCGACCATTGGCGCTTTCAGCTCGACGCCGAGCCCGGTCAAGATCGGTATCAGCGTTTCGCCAAAGGCGTCGAACTGCGCCTGGGACTCCCAGATGTCGAAGACGTCGATCTTGCCATCAGTCTCGAGTGCGACGTGGAGCGTGCGCCCGTCTGGAGCCCCGGCTCCGGCCGCCTCAAGCTGGCTGAGCGCGTCTGCGTACTTGTGCGGGGTAAAGCCGCCGTGCGCGAAGTAGATTCCGAGTGCCATTTGTTGCTCCCTCTGAAAGTCGTAGGACGGCGGTTCACGCCGCGAAAGCGCGAGCATAACCCGCTTTGCGTGACTCGCGTGATGTTTCGCGACTACGGCCCGCGTTCTACTACTTCTATTCGATAGCCGTCGGCCTGGCGTACGGCGGCGAGCGCCGCCCTGCAGTGCTAATCCGGGCTGGCCTGCGCCCTCAGCTATACGCGGCGACCACTGCCGCGGTGTCCTGGAAGACCTCGAAATGGGCGACCTTGCCGTCCTTGAAGGTCCAGAGGTGTGCTTCGTGATCGGTGAGTTTGCGGCCGGTGCGCTTCACGGTGGACTCGGAATAGATGAGGGCAACAACGTGGTCGCCTTGCGCGATGAACTCCCGCGGCTCGAACGTGGAAAAGTCCAGCTCCTGGGAGAGGGTGGCGAAGAACGCGCCCACCGCCTCCTTGCCGTGGTGCGTTCCGGCGCCTGGAATGACGTCCGGCGGGCCCGGGTTGATCCACTCGATGTCGTCTGTGAGGAGCTCGAGAATCGCGGGTACATCGCCGCGGCCGAACGCCGCGTACCCGTCTTTTGCCGTCTGCGTGTTTTCCTCTGCCGACATGTTTGCCCCCTCTGGGATTTTTCGGTGACCGGGAGCCGCCTCGGCCACGCGACTGTGCTGCGTGCCTGGTGCTCCGCAGCCATCGGTCAGCTAGCGCGCGGGCCGCTCTACTACTTCTATTCGACCGTGACGGTCTTCGCCGGCCTTTCTACTATTTCCACACGGTACCCGTCGGGGTCGCGTACGAAGCAGATCCGCGACCCGCCCTCGTCGACTCGGTAGGGCGGGCGCTCCGGCTCGATTCCGAGCCCCGCGAGGCGCTCGAGCGTGTCGTCGAGGTCGCCGGCGGTAATCGCGATGTGGCCGTAAGCGCTACCGAGCTCGTAGCGGTCGACACCGTAGTTGTAGGTGAGCTCGAGTCGCGGCTCGTCACCGTCCCCTGGGATCGTCATGAAGACGTTGATCGCCTCGTCGCGGATCGGCATGCGCCGCACCTCCTCAAAGCCAAGTGCGCGATAGAACGCCACCGAGCGATCGATGTCTGTGATCCTGTAGCACGTGTGGAGGAAGCCCATGTCGCGGAGTGTAGGGCGGGCCGATGATCGTTAACCGCGCCACCAACCCTGCGTTGCGCTCCAACTGCTACCTCGTCCTCGACGAGGCGGGCGGCACTGCGGTGGTGATCGACGCCGGACCCCCGGTCGAGCCGCTCGTCGAAGCCGCACGCCGCCACGGCGTCACGCCGAGCCTGATCCTCCTGACCCACCACCACGGTGATCACGTAGCCGGCGTCGCCTCGCTGACCCGCCATTGGCCCGCTGCGCCGGTGCTGATCCATGAGCTAGAACGCGAGCTTGTCCCCTCGGCGACCGGCACGATCGCCGCCGGGGAGGAGCTGAGCGTCGGCGCGCTTCGGATCCGCCCGCTCCACACCCCCGGGCACACGCTCGGCATGCTCTCCTTCCTCGTCACAGACGGCGCGGACAGCGCGGTGTTCACCGGTGACACGCTCTTTCGCGAATCGGTCGGCGGCGTCCGCGCTCCGGGTCACGGGACCTATCAAGCGCTCAAGGACTCGATCATGGGCACCTTGATGGAGCTTCCTCACGAGACGGTGATCGAACCCGGCCACAGCGACGCGACGACGATCGGCCACGAGTGGGATCGCAACCCGTTCATCCGGGTCTGGCGCGGGCTCGACGGGGAGAGCGGCGAGCCGTGTCTGGCCCTCGGTGAGCCGGCGACGCTGATCCTGCTCGCGCCAGACTACGACGGGGGCACCAAGGCATGGGTGCGCTGGCCTGATGGCAGCGACGACATCGTCCCCGGCTCCCGCGTGCAGCGGCTCGACTAGCTCCACGATGGCCCGCGAGGACATCCCCACCTCGCGCCTGCAGCGCTCGGCGACGATCGGCCGGCTCGCGACCGGCACCGCGGTCAAGCAGCTTGCGACCCGCGCGGCGAACGTAGTCCGCGGCGACGAGGCAAGCAGGGAAGCGCTGGAGCGCCGCCACCTCGAGACCGCTGAGCAGATTGTCGCGGTGCTCGGGACGATGAAGGGCGCCGCGATGAAGCTCGGGCAGGTCATGTCGTTCCTCGACGTTGGGCTCGTTCCAGAGGAGTTCCGCGACGAGTTCCAGCGCAAGCTCGCGGAGCTCCGCGACAGTGCGCCGGCGGTTCCGTTCGCGGAGATGCTGGGCGTGATCGAGTCCGAGCGCGACGAGCCGCTCGAAGACAGCTTCGCCGAGTTCGACAGCGAGCCCATTGCAGCCGCTTCGATTGGTCAGGTGTACCGCGCCCGGCTCCACGACGGTCGCGTGGTCGCCGTGAAGGTCCAGTATCCGGGCGCGGCGGCGGCGGTTCGCGCGGATCTCCAGAACTTCGGAATGCTCGTCCGGTTGATGGCCCGCCTCGCGCCGGAGCTCGACGCGAAGGCCATCGCCGAGGAGGTGCGTGAGCGCATCAGCGAGGAGCTCGACTACGAGCTCGAAGCCGCGAACCAGCGCGCTCTCGCGCGCCTCTACCACGAGCACCCGTTCATCCTCGTGCCCAACGTGATCTCGAGCCACTCCTCCGAGCGCGTCCTGGTCAGCGAATACGTCCAAGGGCACGGCTTCGAGGAACTGAAGCGGCGCCCGCAGGATGAGCGCAACCGCCTCGGCGAGATCATCTTTCGCTTCTACTTCGGCTGCATGTATCGCCATCACCAGTTCTCCGGCGACCCTCACCCGGGCAATTTCCTCCTGCTCGACGACGGGCGCGTCGCCTTCCTCGACTTCGGCCTGTTCAAGCGGATCGACGCCTCGGTCGCCGAGTTCGAGCTTGCACTCGCCCGCCGAGCGATCCGCGGCGACACCGATGGCCTGCTCGAGCAGCTGCGCGCCGGCGGTTTTCTGCGCGATTCGAATCGCTACACGGCGGAGCAGATCTTGCAGCAGTTCTTCGACGTGACCTGGTGGTATACGCGGGATGCGGACGTCGCGCTAACGCCGGAGGTTGCGACACAGGTGATCATCGACATGTCCGATCCACGCTCACGCCACTATCAGCAGATGCGCCACGAGAACCTTCCGCGCGAGCACCTCTTTGGCCGGCGTACCGAGACGCTCACGCTCGCCGTCATCTCCCAGCTACGCGCGAGCGCCAACTGGCACCGGATCGCGCGCGAATGGATTTTTGGCGAGCCGCCGGTGACCGAGCTCGGACGTGCGGAGGCGGCCTATTGGCTGCGGTGACGGCCTCGCCCGCGTGTCATGGGCAGTGTGCGCGTGAGGCCGTCATCCTCGCCATGCTCATCACGCGTCCCGCCGGTAGCGGCTGCGGTGACGGCCTCGCCCTCGCGTGATGGAAGGTGTCCGCCGGAGGCCGTCATCCTCGCCGTGCTCATCGCGCGTCCCGCCGGTAGCGGCTGCGGTGACGGCCTCGCCCTCGCGTGATGGAAGGTGTCCGCCGGAGGCCGTCATCCTCGCCGTGCTCATCGCGCGTCCCGCCTCTAGCTGCCGCGCGTATTAAGCGGCGTGCGCCGCGCCCAGCCTGGAGCTGCGCAGCTTCCGCCCTCCAAGCGGCCGCGCAGGCAACTACGAGCACTCACACCACGTCACATCGCCCGCGTGATAAGCAAAGCGAGGAGCCCCGACCAGCATGGCTCCGCCACATCACCCCGACCCAAGGAGGGGCCCCGGAGCGCTACACGCACTGGATCTGGAGCAGGCTCGTCGTGCCGGGTGTGCCGCTTGGCATGCCCGCCGTGATACCGACACGCTGTCCCGGTTTGCACCAGCCGAGCCGGACGACGGTTTCGGTGGCGTCGCGAATCAACTCCTCGGCGATCTCATGGCGTGGCATCCAGCTCGCGGTGACGCCCCACATGAGGCCGCAGCGACGCACGGTCTCGCGTTCCGGGGACAGCGCGTAGATCGGCACGTTCGGGCGGTGGGCTGAGACCAGGCGCGCCGACCGCCCGCTCTGCGTCGGCACGACGAGTGCGTCGAGGTCAAGCTCGTGCGCGGCGCGGCAGGCCGCCCAGGCCACGGTGTATGCCGGGTCCTGCGTGGTGCGCTTGACCCGGTGCTCATTCCACTGCTCGTAGTCGATGCCGAGCTCGGTCTGCTCAGCGATCGCCGACATCATCGCTACGGCCCCGATCGGGAAGGCGCCGACCGCGGTCTCCTGCGAGAGCATCACGGCGTCGGTTCCGTCGAGGATCGCGTTCGCGACGTCCGACGCCTCCGCGCGGGTCGGGCGCGGCGAGCGGACCATCGAGTCGAGCATCTGCGTCGCCGTGATCGATGGTCGCGCAAGCTCCCCCGCAAGGCGCAACAGGCGCTTCTGAACGAGCGGCACCTGCTCGATTGGCAGCTCGATCCCGAGGTCCCCGCGCGCAACCATCATGCAGTCCGCCGCACGGATGACCTCGTGCATGTTCTCGACCGCCTGCGGCTTCTCGATCTTCGCGATCAACGGCAGGCTCGTGTAACCACGAACGAGCTCGACGTCGCTGGCCGAGCGCACGAAGGAAAGGGCCACGAGATCGACGCCGATCGACTCGCCGTGCTTGAGCAGGTCGAGGTCCTCCGCCGGCACTGCTGGCAACCCGACCGCAGGGCCCGGGATGTTGAGCCCCTGGCGCGAGGCGACGACGCCGCCAACCTCGACCTGCGCGTCCACCTCGCGCTCCGCAGCGCGCGTCGCGCGCACGCGCAGCCGAATCGACCCGTCCGCGAGGTAGAGGATCTCATTCGGCTCGAGTGCCGCAGCGAGCCCCTGCCAGCTCACCGACATGCGCCGGCGGTCGCCGATTTCGTCCGTGCCGCACACGAAGGTCACGGTGTCGCCTGGGCCGAGCTCCGCGACTCCGTCGGCGAGCGCCCCGATGCGCAGCTTCGGGCCCGGGAGATCCTGGAGGATCGCCACTGGCCGTCCGGCGCGGTTCGCGGCCTCGCGAACACGGTCCGCCGTCTCGGCGTGCTCATCGAGCGATCCGTGCGAGTAGTTGAGCCGCGCGACATCCATTCCCGCCTCGATCAGTTGCAGCAGCACTTCGGGCTCGCGCGAGGCGGGCCCGATGGTGGCGACGATCTTCGTACGGCGCATTGGCGGCTGGTCTCGGTTGGGCAGGCGAATGAGTGTCAGGACGCGTGGGCCGCCCGCAACGTCACAGCGCACTGCCGCCCCCGGGGCCGAAAGCTTACGTGGCGCGCGCCGGCGAGGTAAGCGAGCGGGCCGCTCAGGGGGCGGCCAGCTCGGGGAAGCGCTCGGCGCAGTGCCGCCGAAGGCACTCCCTGACCCAGGCTCGCTCCGGAGCGCTCGCGAAACGCAGGCGTCCGAGCAGCTCGCCCTGACTGGTCAGCGCCGGCGTGCCGGCGATCGACCAGCTAACGGCGAGGTGCTCGAAGAGGAACTCGACGGAGCGCTGCCAGGCGTCCTCGCGGGTCGCGCCGGGCGGCAGATCCTGGCCCTTTGTGACGCGCGCGTACCGGGCACGCGTCCTCGCGCCGAGCGATCCTCGCAGGACGAGCGTGTTGCCGTCCACGTCGGTGTAGGTAGCGGTCGCCGCGGCGGGGTCGTCGCTGTCACCACGGCGTCGCGCTCGACGGCCCATCACCGCCAGTTTAGTTGCGGTCTGCGAGGCTCACGATAATTCGGCCATGCGCATCGATGAGCTGATCGCCAGACGCACCGAGCCGCTCTTCTCGTTCGAGTTCTTCCCGCCGCAGACGCAGGAGGGCGAGCGCAAGCTGTTCGAGGCGGTCGCGGCGCTGCGCGAGCTCGAGCCGGCATTCGTCTCCGTGACGAAGACGGGGTCCTCGACACAGACCGACACGATCGATCTCGTGAAGCGCATCAACACCGAGCAAGGTATCGAGGCCGCGGCGCACATCACGTGTGCCGGCGCGACGCGCGCGGCTCTCGCGCGTTCGCTCGAGGAGCTCGCGAGCACCGGTCTCGAGAACGTGCTTGCGCTGCGCGGAGATCCGCCCGCAGGCGCCGACGCATTCACGGCGACGGACGACGGCTTCAGCCACGCCGCCGAGCTCGTCGCGCTGATTGCGTCCGGGTATGCCGGCCTATGTCCAATCGCAGCCTGCTACCCGGACACGCACCCTGAGGCGGCCGATCGCGACATCGACATGTTCCACCTGCGTGCCAAGGTCGATGCCGGCGCGCGCGTGCTGATCACCAACCTCTTCTTCTCGAACGAGGCCTTCTTCGACTTCGTGACGCGCGCGCGTGAGGCCGGGATCGATGTGCCGATCGTGCCGGGCATCATGCCGATCACGAGCGCAAGTCAGATCGAGCGCTTCACGGCCATGGGCGGGATCACGATCCCGCCGCGCCTGCGGGCCGCGCTCGAGGCGCGCGCCGATAGCCCGGACGCCGTGCAGGATCTGGGCGTCGCTTACGCGACCCTCCAGTGCGCCGAGCTGCTCGCGGCCGGTGTCCCGGGCATCCACTTCTACACGCTCAACCGCTCCCCCGCGACGCGGGCGATCCTCTCGGCGCTCAAGCTGCTGCGCCCGTGGGATGACCCGGCGCGTCCGCCGCGGGAAACCGTCGCGGGCAACCAGTAGCCTGCGCGCCCGCGTGGCATCGGAGATCGCATACCGCGTTCGGCGCGCACCACGCGCGAGACGCGTCCGCGTTCGGATCGATCCGCATCACGGCGTCGAGGTGGTGCTGCCGCCACGTACGCCCGAGCGTGCAGCGGCAGCCGCCGTGAGCGAGCTCGCCCCGTGGATCCGGCGCCGGCTCACGGAGCTCCGGCTCGCCCGCGCCCGTCTCGCCCCCGAGGCTGGCTGGCTGCCGTACCTCGACGGCCGGTTGCGCATTGTCGCCGAGCCGGGACGATCGCGCGTGCATCGCCGCGAGGACACGCTGCTCGTGCCTGCGGGCGACGGTGCGTCCGATGCTCTGGAGCGCTGGTACCGCCGTGCCGCTCGCGAGGAGATCGCGCGGCGCCTCGACCGCGCGACCGCGCTCGCCGGGAGCCGTTACACGAGCCTCGCGATCCGCAACCAGCGCACGCGCTGGGCGAGCTGCGCCGCCGGGGGCGCGATGAGCTTCAACTGGCGTCTGCTGCTTGGCCCCGAGCGCGTCCTCGACTATGTCGTCTGGCACGAGGTCTGCCACCTCGAGGTCCCCGACCACTCAGCCCGCTTCTGGTCGCTCCTCGAGCGCCGCTGCCCGCACTGGCGCGAGGCCGCCGCCTGGCTGCGCCACAACGGCTCTGCCCTCGTCCTGTAGCGCAGTACTGCCGGCTCAGCTGCGACTATCGAGCGGAAGATAGGCGCGCCGCCGCTCGCCGGTATAGATCTGGAGCGGGCGTGCGATCTTCTGCTCCGGGTCCTGGACCATCTCGAGCCACTGGGCGATCCAACCGCTGGTGCGCCCGATCGCGAACATCACCGGGAACATCGACGCGGGCAGCCCGAGCGCCTGGTAGATCAGGCCCGAATAGAAGTCGACGTTCGGATAGAGCCGCCGCGAAACGAAGTACTCCTCGCCGAGCGCGATCTTTTCGAGCTCGGTGGCAATGCTGAGCAGCGGGTTCACGCCGGTTACCTCGAAGACGTCGTCGCAAGCCTTCTTGATGATCCGCGCGCGCGGATCGTAGTTCTTGTAGACGCGGTGGCCGAAGCCCATCAGGCGCTCGCGCCCGGCCTTCACGCCCTCGATGAAGTCGGGGATGTTGTCCTTCGTGCCGATCCGCAGCAGCATCCGCACGACCTCCTCGTTGGCGCCGCCGTGGGATGGGCCGTAGAGGGCGGCGACCCCGCCCGCGATCGCCGAGTACGGATCGACGAGCGAGGACCCGATTGCACGGACGGCACTGGTCGAGCAGTTCTGCTCGTGGTCGGCGTGCAGGATGAAGAGGATGTCCAGCGCGCGCTCGAGGCGCGGATCCGGCTGGTACTTCAGCTCCGTCATCTTGTAGAGCATTCCGAGGAAGTTGCCGGCGTAGTCGAGGTCGTTGTCGGGGTACACGTACGGCTGGCCCATGTTGTGCCTGTAGGAGAAGGCGGCGAGGGTCGGCATCTTCGCGATCAGGCGTACCGTCTGGAGCTGGCGGTTCTCGGCGTCGTGAATCTTGTTCGCGTCGGGATAGAAGGTCGACAGCGCACCGACCGCTCCGAGCAGCATCCCCATCGGGTGCGCGTCGTGGCGGAAGCCCTGGATGAAGCTCTTGACGTTCTCGTGGACGAAGGTGTGCATCTTGATCTGATGGGTCCAGTCGTCGAGCTGCGCCTTGGTCGGGAGCTCGCCGTGCACCAGCAGGTAGGCGACCTCGAGGTAGGTCGATTGCTCGGCGAGCTGCTCGATCGGGTAGCCCCGGTACTCGAGAACGCCGAGATCCCCATCGAGGAAGGTGATCGTGCTGCGGCACGACGCGGTGTTCATGAACGCCGGGTCGTACGCCAGCAGCCCGAAATCGTCCTCATCGACCTTGATCTGGCGCAGGTCCAGGGAGCGGATCGCTCCGTCCGTGATCGGGACCTCGTAGGTGCTGCCCGTCCGGTTGTCGGTGATCGTCAGCGTCTCGCTGCTCTCCCGACTACTCGTCGGCGCTGTCACATCAGAAGCTTCGGGCTTCGTGCTCATCTCATTACCGTTCCTGCTGTCGTATGCGTGTAGCTCGATTATCCGGGACGCGCGCTTGCCAAGGCGCCTCGTCGTGAGCGCACGTCCGCGGCGGCCGCTCAATGACTCGCAACGCGCCCGCGAGCATTGACGCTGCGAACGCGTCGCGGCGGCGGGATCGGCGCGGCTCCATGCGCACCGCGGCGTGGCGGGCGCGGGACGCGTGGCCGCGGGTGCAGCCGCAACTTGCTGCCTCCATCCTCGCCGGATGCCTCCTGCGGCTCGGCGCTCGGCTTGTTGTCCGACCGTAGCGCGCGCCAGACCAGCCAGGCAAAACCGATCGCCGGCACCTTGAATAGCAGCGCAAGCCAAATGTAGCTCGACGTGCCCATCCCGCACCGATCGTACTACCCGCCGATCCCGATCGCACACCCTCCACGGCCATATCCCGCTGGGGTCGCGGCCAACCGTCGGGGCGCCGCGCTAGGCGAATGCGGTCATGCGTCTGAGGTCGGTGACACGCTCATCGACCTCATCCATTCGCAGTCTTGCCACGCGATCGGTGCCGAACTCCTCGACGTTGAATGAGGCGATCGCGGTGCCATAGGCCATCGCGCGGCGCAGCAACGTCGGCGTCAGATGCTTGTGGCGCTGGGCTGCGACGTAGCCGATGAAGCCGCCTGCGAAGCTGTCGCCGGCGCCCGTCGGATCGACGACGGTCTCGAGCGGGAATGCCGGGATTGAGAAGTACCCGTCGCGCGTGATCAGCGCTGCGCCGTATTCGCCGAGCTTCGCGACGACAGCGCGCCCGGGCGTCGTGCTCCACGAGAGGACCTCGCGGGCCGCGCCGACGAGACTTGGCCTGTCGGCGAGCTGGCGCAGCTCGGCGTCGTTGATGATCACGCAGTCGACTTCGTTGATCGCTTTGACCAGCGAGGGGCGCGCCGTGTCGATCCACAGATTCATCGTGTCGAGCGCGGCAAAGCGGGTGTCCAGGCACTGCGCGCGCACTCGTCGCTGCAGGTCGGGTTGGATGTTTGCCAGGAACACCACGTCGCTCGCGCGCGCTTTCGCGGAGAGCGTTGGCTCAAAGCGCTCGAACACTCCGAGCGCCGTCTCGAGCGTCTCGCGGTTATTGAGATCCCAGCCGTACTCGGCGCGCCAGAAGAACGTCTTGCCGTCTGCGACGCGCTCGATCCCGGACGTGTCGATGTTGCGGCGGCGTAGCACGTCGAGCTCCGCCTCGCCGAAGTCGTCACCGACCGGCCCGACGACGTGGACCTCGTCGAAGAACGAGGCCGCGAGGGCGAAGTGGACCGCGGCGCCGCCGAGCATCCGCTCGCGCTCGCCGAACGGGGTCCGCACCGAGTCGAACGCAATCGATCCGACGACCGTCACTGGCATGCGGGCAGAGAGGATAGGCGCAAGTCCGCCGGCGCGCCGTGCGGTATCGCACCGGGCGTATGCGCGAGTGCCGCGCGCTGAGCGCGGCGCCGCGCAGGCTGACGGGTAAGCTGGCCCGATGGCCAGCTTCGAAGATCTCGGTCTGTCCGCCCCCGTGCTCGCGGCCGTGCACGAGGTGGGCTACGAAACCCCGAGCCCGATACAGGACCAGGCGATCCCACCGCTCTTGGCTGGACGCGACATCATCGGCCAGGCCCAGACCGGCACCGGCAAGACCGCGGCCTTTGGCCTCCCGATCATCGAGCACGTCGACCCGTCGCTCGAGACCGTCCAGGCGCTCGTGCTGACACCGACGCGCGAGCTCTGCATCCAGGTGACTCAGGCGATCCGTACGTATGGCACCACGCGTGGGGTTGACGTCGTGGCTGTCTTCGGCGGCGCGCCGATCCGCAACCAGGAGGCACAGCTACGAACAGGGGGCCACGTCGTGGTCGGCACCGTCGGGCGCGTCCTCGACCTCGTCTCGCGCGGCTCGCTCCAGCTCGCCGACTGCCGGTTCGTCGTGCTCGACGAGGCCGACGAGATGCTCGACCTCGGCTTCCTCGAAGACGTGGAACGAATCCTCGCCGCCACGCCGACGGGACGCCAGACGGCGCTTTTCTCGGCGACGATGCCGACTGCGGTGCGCAAGCTCGCGGACCACTACATGTACGACCCGCTGGTCGTGGCGGTCGAGGCGGCGACGCTCACGATCGACACCGTTGAGCAGTTCCAGCTCCCGATCGAGACGCGCGAGAAGGCGGCGAAGCTCGTCGAGGTGCTGGGCGCCGAACAGCCCGACCAGGCGATCGTCTTCGTGCGCACCAAGATCCGCTGCGACCAGCTGTTCCGCACGCTCCGTGACAAGGGACTCAACGTCCGCGCGCTGCACGGTGACCTCACCCAGGGGCAACGCGACGGCGTCATGCTCGCCTTCAAGGCCAGTCGCGTGCCGATCCTCGTCGCGACCGACGTTGCGGCGCGCGGGCTCGACATCTCGACCGTCACGCACGTGATCAACTTCGACGTCCCCATCACGCCGGACACCTACGTGCACCGGATCGGCAGGACCGGGCGCGTCGGGCGCTCAGGCCGCGCGATCACCTTCGTCGAGGACCGTCAGAAGCGCGAGCTCGAAGCGATCGAACGTCACATCGGCACGAAGATCGCCCCATGGACGCCGGGGGCCCACGCGCCCCCGGCGAAGGTCGCGGCCCCGGCGCGCCGCCACGAGAAGCCGCACGTCAAGCGTCCGGCGGACGAGCCTCGCGCGCGGCTGATCGCGAGCGGCGGGCGAGCGGCTGGGATCGCCGTCTCCGACCTCGTCTCGGCTATCACGCACGCGACGGGGCTCGACGGCGAGGCCGTGAGCGACGTCACCGTGCTCGAGCGCTTCGCCCTGCTCAGCGTGCCGGCCCCTGAGGCCGACCGCGTCATCGAGAGCGTCAGCGGCGTCACGGTGGCCGGCCACCAGCTCGCATTCGAGCGCTGCGGGCTCCCTTGAGGCCACGCTCGCTCACGCCAGCGCGAAGCGCATACAATGAGCGGGACACCCGCTTGGTGAGCCGGCGAGGAGGCCGGCGCAACACGGGTAGGACGCACCACCCGAGCGCACGGCCGGCCCCGCAGCCTTGTCGACAGCCACGATGACAACGACCGAAGGCGAGCTCGTCCTCGAGCTCTTTGACGAGGACGCGCCCGAGACGGTCGCGAACTTCCGCAAGCTCGCTGGGGACGGTTTCTACGACGGCCTGATCTTCCACCGGGTGATCCCCGATTTCATGATTCAGGGAGGTTGCCCGCAGGGCACCGGCACCGGTGGCCCCGGCTATACGTTCGACGACGAGATCAACGACCACAAGGTAGTTCGCGGCGTCCTCGCGATGGCGAACGCCGGCCGCAACACGAACGGCTCACAGTTCTTCATCGTCACAGCGTCGGAATGCCCGTGGCTCGACGGCAAGCACACCGTGTTCGGCCAGGTCGTAGCTGGGATCGACGTGGTCGATGCGATCGAAGGCGTCGAAACCGACGACCGTGACCGCCCGACAACGCCCGTCGGCATCGACCACGTGACGCTCGACCAGTAGCCCCAGCATGCTCGAGATCAGCGCTCCAGCGACGGGCGCCCATCTCGCGAGCGTGCCCGAGACGGACGCGGCCGCGCTCGCCGAGCTGGCCCGCAAGGGCCGTGCCGCCCAGCCGGGCTGGGAGGCGCTGGGTACGAAGGGGCGCTCGCTTGTGCTCGACGAGATGCGCCGCTGGCTGTTGGCGAACTCCGCGCGCGTGATCGAAACGCTCATCTCGGAGACCGGCAAGACCCACGAAGACGCGCAGACCCTGGAGCTCGCCTACGCGCTGTCGGCGCTCAGCTACTGGTCGCGAAACGCAGGCCGCTTCCTCGCCGAGCAGCGTGCGCTCTCGCGCAGCCCGCTCGTCTTTGGGCGCACGCTCGTCACGCGCTACTTGCCGCGCGGGCTGGTCGGCGTGATCGGTCCCTGGAACTACCCGCTGATCAACTCCTTCGGAGATTGCCTGCCGGCGCTGGTGGCCGGCAACAGCGTGATTCTCAAGCCGTCCGAGCTGACGCCCTTGACCTCCCTGCTGATGGCGGAGGGCCTGCGCGAGGCCGGGCTACCCGAGGGCGTCCTCGGCGTCGCCCCGGGCGGCGGTGACGCGGGTGCCGCGCTCGTCGATCTCGTCGACTTCGTGATGTTCACGGGCTCGGCGGCGAGCGGGCGAAAGGTCGCGGAGCGGGCTGCGCAGACGCTCACCCCGGTTGCGCTCGAGCTGGGCGGTAAGGACGCGATGATCGTGCTCGCCGGCGCAAACCTCGCGCGCGCCACGAACGTGGCCGCCTACTACGGCATGCTGAACGCAGGACAGACGTGCGTCTCGATTGAGCGCGTCTACGTCGAGGCGCCGGCGTACGAGGCGTTTCTCGAGCTCCTCACGGATAAGGTCGCGGCGTTGCGCTGCGGCGCTCCGGCGGGCCCTGGGAGCGTCGAGGTCGGCGCGATCACGGCGGCGCGCCAGCTCGAGACGATCGAGGCGCAGGTCGCCGACGCGCGCGCGAAGGGAGCGCGCATCACCACTGGCGGCAGCCGAATCGAGGGAACGGGGCGCTTCTTTGCTCCAACTGTGATCGCTGACGCCGACGAGGGCATGGCCTGTATGCGCGAGGAGACCTTTGGCCCGTTGCTGGCGGTGCGGCGGATCTCGGACGCCGACGAGGCCGTCGCGGCGGTCAACGACTCGCCTTACGGCCTTGGCGCCGCGGTCTTTGCCGCGTCAGCGGACGAGGGCATCGCGCTCGCGCGACGCCTCAAGGTCGGATCGGTCTGCGTCAACGACGCGGCGATCCACTACTTCGCCCTCGAGGCGCCGATGGGGGGCCTGAGGCAGTCGGGCATCGGTGTGCGCCACTCGGCGGAGGGCATCCGCAAGTTCACCCAACCCCAGACGATTCTGATCGCGCCGCGCTGGATGCCCGACCACGAACCGCAGATGTACCCAGCCCGGGCATCCCGGTCGCGGGCGATCGGACGGCTCCTGCGGCTCCTCTACGGGCGCTGACTATTGAGCGCAGATTGTTTGTGATCGTTTCGCGCGAAAGCGCGAGACATTTTGGGGCCCACTAGGGTTGAGGTCAGAGCACGCTCACTTCTTCGCGTGCGGTCACCCGAGATGCACCTGTCAAAGTCAACAGCGATCGTCTGCGCCGTCCTTGCGCTCTCGCTTGCCGGCGCTCCAGTCGCCTCGGCATCGCAGTCGCAGATCGCCTTCTTCGAGGCTCCGCAGCAGCTGCTCAACACGGCCGGGCGGGCGGCCACGGTGCCGCAGCTCCTGCGGCTGGGCGTCCACGCGCTGCGCCTCCAGCTCGTCTGGCAGGACGTCGCGCCCAACAAGCACGCCCGCAAGGTGCCCCACGTCGACCTCACGAACCCGGCGAGCTACAACTGGGACCAGTACTACTACTTGATCCAGGAAGCGCAGACGCTGCACTGGACCGTGCTCCTGACCGTGACCGGCGCCGCACCTTGCTGGGCCTCGGCGTGCGCGACGACCCACATCAAGCACGAGAGCATGCGCCAGAAGCTGGACGCGATCGTGACGAACCCGAATCCGACCTACTACGGCCAATTTCTCCAGGCGGTCGGCCGTGAGTTCGGCAGCTACGTGAAGCTGTACTCGATCTGGAACGAGCCGAACCAGCCGCAGATGCTGCTACCGCAGTACGTCCACAACCAGGTCGAGTCGGCGGTGATCTACCGCAACCTGTGGCTCAAAGGCTACGCCGGCCTGAAGGCGTCGGGCAACTTCAGCGGGATGAAGGTGCTGTTCGGCGAGACCTCCCCGGTCGGCAACAAGCCGTACGACATCGTCGCGCCGCTCACGTTCATGCGGGCGGCGCTGTGCCTGAGCTCGAGCTACCAGCGCTCGGCTGGCTGCGGGCGGATCCCCGCGGCCGGCTACGCGCAGCACCCCTACGACCAGAAGCAGGGCCCGTACTGGGTGCCGCCCAGCTATCTCGACGGCGCGGACGACGTGACGATGGCGTCGTTGGGGCAGCTCTCGAGCGCGCTCGACAAGGCGGCCGCCGCCGGCGCTCTACCGGCTCACCTGCCGATCTACATCACCGAGTACGGGGTCCAGAGCAAGCCCAATCTATTGCTCGGCGTACCGGTCGCCCAGCAAGCGGAGTACGACGCGATCGCCGAGCAGATGGCTTACAAGAACCCGCGAGTCGCGTCCTTTGACCAGTACCTGCTCACGGACGACCCCAACCCGGGCGAGGGGAGCTTCCAAACCGGCCTGGAGACCGTGACAGCGCACCCAAAGCCGCTCTACCACGGCTATCCCGTGCCGTTGACCGTCACCGTCCAGAACGGGTCCAAGGTCGCCTTCTGGGGTCTCGTGCGCCCCGACGGTGGCAGCGACTCGCCGCTGATGGTGCAGTACTCCTCGAACCACGGCAAGACGTGGTCGAAGCTGTTGAGCGCCACGACCGACGCAAACGGCTACTGGTCTGCGAGCGGTAACTTCGTCGCCCAGCGGGTTTGGCGCGTTCAGTGGACAGGCCCGGACGGCACGGTCTATAACGGCCCGGCGATCCGCGCCTACATCCCAGGCTCCTCGAAGCCGGCAACCTAGACGCTCGACGTGACCCCGTCGCGCGCCGGCGCGGCGTGCGAACCGCGTGCTCGCGGCCTTCACCGCAGGCTACCCTGGAAGCATGCCCGAGCTGCCCGAGGTCGAGATAACCGCGCGGTTGCTCGACCGCGCGCTGCAAGGAGCCGTTGTCGAGTCGGCGCTCGCACCCGGCATCAACACCTTGAAGACGTTCGCGCCCCCGCTCAGCGTGCTCACCGGCCAAGCGCTGCAGGCCGTGCGCCGGCGCGGCAAGCATCTGATCGTCGAGTTTGATGGCGGGCACGGGCTGCTGGTGCACCTGATGTCGGCCGGCCGCCTGCAGCTGTTTGAGACTCGCGCCGGCCCGCGTGACCGCACCTCGCGCCTACTGGTACGCCTGGCAAACGGGTCCGAGCTGCGCCTGCGCGAGTTCGGCACGAAGCAGGCGGCCTGGGTGAAGCTGCTCCCGCTCGCCGAGATCGAGTCCGACGAGTCGCTCGCGCGACTCGGTCCCGAGGCCTGGCCCGACCCGCCGGCCGACCTCGGCGAGCGCCTGGCGCAGCCGCGCCCGCTCTACGCGGCGCTGCGCGACCAGCACCTGATCGCCGGCATCGGGCGCTCGTGGGTCGATGAGATCCTCTGGGGCGCGCGGATCTCACCGTTCAAGCGCGGCACGGACCTGACGGCCGCAGAGCTCGCGCGGTTGCGCGAAGTGATCCGGGCGACACTCGGCGGAGCACTCGATCACTACGAGCACACGCTTGCGCTGCCGCTGCCCGACAAGCTGCCGCTGCCGCTGGCCGTTCATCGTCACGCTGGCGAGCCATGCCCGCGCTGCACGACCAAGCTCGAGTCGGTCAGCTTCGAGGACTACGTGATGAGTTACTGCCCGAGCTGCCAGACCGAGGGCCGCGTGCTCAAGGACCGGCGCCTCTCGCGCCTGCTCAAGTGAACGACTGGAGGTTCGAATGATCGCTGAGGGAACCCTCGCCCCCGACTTCACGCTGCACAACCAGGACGATGCTCCGGTGACGCTTTCTGCTCTGCGCGGCAAGCCGGTGGTCCTCTACTTCTACCCGAGGGCCGACACGCCGGGGTGCACCACCCAGGCTTGCGGGATTCGCGATCATCGTGCCGCCTACGCGGAGCGCGGCGCTGTCGTCCTCGGCGTCTCGCCCGACTCGGTGAAGGCGCTCAGGCGCTTCGTCGACAAGTACGGGCTCGATTTCACTCTGCTCGCCGACCCCGACCACGCGGTGGCCGAGGCGTACGGCGTGTGGGCGCAAAAGACGCGTTACGGGCGCAACTACTTCGGCAACTCACGCACGACGTTCGTGATCGACGCCGCCGGCAGGGTCGCGCGCGTGCTCCCCAAGGTGAAGCCGGCGACCCACGACGAGATGGTGCTCGCCGCGCTCGCCGAGCTCTGAGCCGCTAGGCGGGCCAGAGTACGGGGCCGGTCGCCCGCTCGCCGTAGCCGACTCTGTCGCGGCCGGCGCGCTTGGCCGCATAGAGCGCCTCGTCGGCTGCGCCCACCAGCTCGGCAGCGCTCGCAGCTGCAGAGCTGTCGGCGATGCCGATCGAGATCGTGACCATCGGGCCGTCTTCGTGGCGCGCCGCCACCGCCCGCCGCAGCCGCTCTGCCACTTCATAGCCGTCAGCGGAGGCGCAGTCGACGAGCAGGATCGCCATCTCCTCACCGCCCACGCGCGCGACCGTGTCGATCGCACGCACGCCGGCGAGGAGATCGCGGGCGACTCGCTTGAGAACCATGTCGCCGACGAGGTGCCCGTGCACGTCGTTGACGTGCTTGAACCGGTCGAGGTCACACATCAGCAGCGTGCAGTTCTGGCGTGTGCGGGAACAGCGCTCGAGCTCCTCGGCGAGACGCTCGTCGAACTCGCGCCGGTTGACGAGCCCGGTGAGCGCATCGTGACGCGCGAGGCCGCTCAGCTCGACGAGCGTCGCCGTCAGCTCGTGACGCAACACAACCACAGTGGCGCTCGCGCTCGCGAGCACCGTGGTCGCGCTGAGCCACCACAATGCCGCGGGGCCGAATGTCATCGTCTGCGCCACGACCCAGAGATATGCCCCAGAGCAGAGGGCGAGCGCAGCGACCGTGAAGCGCAACGGCAGGAAGCAGGCGGCCACGAGCGCGGGCAGGAGCAGCAGCAACACGTCGCCGGTTGGGCCGCTTGCGCCCGTTGACGCGGTGAGCGCCACGAGTGTGATCACGGTCCCGATCAGTCCCACGATCGTGAAGTCTCCGAACCGCTCGCCGAAGCGCCAGGTCACGCCGGCGCAAACCGCGACCAGCGCGCACGCCTCGGCGGGGATCAGCGGCGCGTGATGACCGCCGAACGGTGCCGCGGCGGCCGCCCCGGCAAGCGCGGCGCTCGCCGCGACCAGGATCGCCGTCGCGTGTGCGCGCAGCCGTGTCAGCCCCAGGTCCATTGCCAGTCAGATCGGCACCCGCAGCGGCCGTTGCCAGGTGTTCGACGAATCGCCTACCGCGTCGTTACGGCACCGGGGCGCCGCTCCCATTAGCGTTTACTTCTGCAACGCCCGACGGACGGTCGCTGCCCATCTGTTGAGGGCACGACTCGCTGAGGGTCAAGTCCAAGGAAAGGAGCGCAGATGTCGATGATCACGCAGCCGCCGCGTCCCGACGAGCGCGAGTGGTCGCCCGACGGACCGACCGCGCAGGATCGAGACTGGCTGGAAGTGCAGCTCGACCCGCGCGCCGAGTACGCGGAGGACGACGACGACCTGTTCGGCGAGGACGACGAGCTCGCCGAGGTCGATGATGACGAGCTCGACGGCGACGAGCTCGAAGACGAGGACTTCGAAACCGACGACCTCGACGTCTGAGGTCGTCGCGTCGCGAGGGGCGCGGCGGGCTTGTTTACTGCAGCCCGGACCGCGCCTCGCGCACGAGCGTGACGGCCTCGGGGAAGATCAGCGCCATCACTGCGCGGATCTGCTGAGCCTGCTGCTCGGCGCTGCCCTGAACGTTGATTCTGTTTATCGCTGCGACCGTCATGTCGACCGCGAGCTTGATCGCATTGTCGGCCCACGCGAGACGCTGCTGGCCCTGCATCTGCTCGGCGAACTCCGCCATCCGCCGCTGCAGCTCATCGGGGTCGCCGAACATGCCGCCAAAACCTTCCATATGGGCAGCGTAGTGCACCGCGCACGGCGCATGCTCAGCATGGCCGCAAGCGACCGGAAGGTACACTCCCGCGCGAAATGGAAGACCGCGAGCGCCAGCTCGAGATCGAGGGCGCTCAGCGCCGCCGCGTCGCGCTCCTAGCGATCGCCTCCGGCCTCCTGTACCTCGCCGGCCAAATCGTCGTCGAGGTCTTGGTCGCCTCCAAGCAGCCGTCGGTCGGCCTCCTCCAGGGCCTGACGCCGGCACTCCAGCACGGCAAGAAGGCCGCTGCGGTCGATCCGCGCGCCATCATCGAGCACTTCCTCAACAACCACGCCGTCCCGGTCATCGTCGGCTGGTTGATCTCGGCCGTCGCGTTGATTTTGCTCGCCTGGCCTTTGGTCTACCTGCTCGGCGCCGCCGCGGCGCGCGGTGCTCCGGTCTCGCCGGTCACGCGTACCCTCGCCCGCTATGCCGGGCCGTTCGCCGGCGTCGCGACCTTCGCTTACTGGGTGGCACTCGTCATCGGTGCCCACAACTTCGTCCACGGCAAGGTCCAGGACACGAGCGCATGGAACGCTGCGAACGGTGGCGCCTTCCGGGTCGCCGTCGGGGCGCTCGGCGAGCTCGGCCTGCTCGTGCTCGCCGTCACCGTCGTGCTGGTCGCCCTGCGCGCGATGCGCGTCGGGCTGCTGACCCGCGTGCTGGGGATCATCGGGATCATCGGCGGGGTCATCTTCATCATCCCGATCGTCCCGCTACCGGTCGTCCAGGCCCTGTTCCTTGTCGGCGTCGGCATGATGCTGCTCGAGATCGGCGGTCTGGTCATGCCACCCGCCTGGCCGACCGGCGAAGCGATCCCGTGGGTTCCGGCTCCACGTGGCGGCGCGCAGACGCGCGGCGGCCCCGGCCGCGGCCCGGGTCAGCGCCAGCGCCAGCGCCGCGACGAGCCGTCGCGCGGACCGCTTGCGCCTGTCCCGACGCCGCCTCCTGCGCTCTCGCCCGCTGCGGCGAAGAAGCGCAAGCGCCGCCGCCGCTGAGCGGCCGGGCTGCAAAGCTCAAGGCAGCCTAAAAAAAATTTGCTTGAGCCGCTCGCGGGCGGGTTATGCTCCTCGCGGTTTACCCTCGCAGGTTCCCCCGAACCCGCGAAAACCGAGGGTCGCATGATCCACCATGCGACTAAGGAGAGGAGCACAAATGGAAGGATCAGGCTCGTCAGGGCCCAAGATCGCGAACCCCGCGCCGTTGGGCCTTGCGGGATTCGCGATGACGACGTTCGTCCTGTCGATGGTCAATGCCAACCTGGTTAGCCCCGGCGACACGGGCGTGGTGCTCGGCCTCGCGCTCGCCTACGGCGGCTTTGCGCAGCTTCTGGCCGGAATGTGGGAGTTCAAGACCGGCAACACGTTCGGAGCTGTGGCTTTCACCTCGTACGGTGCGTTCTGGATTGCTACCTGGCTGTTGTTGACGTTCAACGCCGGTGGCCTCGCAAACGCGGACCACGGGATCTCCCTGTACTTCTGGGCGTGGGCGATCTTCACCGCGTACATGAGCGTGGCCGCCCTGCGCGTCAGCGGGTCGGTGCTGCTGGTCTTCGTGCTGCTGACGGCGACGTTCATCTTCCTCGCCATCGGGCAGAACAACCTGCCGCTGAGCGGCCATGACACGATGCACACGATCGGCGGCTTCCTCGGTCTCGCGACCGCTGCGGCTGCCTGGTACGCCTCGTTCGGCGCTGTCGTGAACAGCACGTTCGGCAAGGAAGTAGTGCCGCTCTTCGCCTTCAAGCGGTAAACACTAGGTAGTACGACTCGGCCTGGCGGCGCCCGGACGGGGCGCCGCCAGCCGGGCCGGCCCCGAACAAGAGAGGTGAGTGGAGCATGGCAACTGAGCCGACCGAGTTGGACACACACGACGTGGAGCTCGAGCGCGAGCTCTCGTCGCTGCTGGACGTCGAGCGCTTTCCGCCGCCTGAGGGCTTCCGCAAGCGGGCGCTACTCAGCGATCCGAAGGTCTATGAGGAAGCCGAGCAGGACTGGCAGGGCTGGTGGGCCAAACAGGCCGAAGAGCTCCACTGGTTCAAGAAGTGGGACAAGGTTCTCGACGACTCGAACCCGCCCTTCTACAAGTGGTTCGTCGGCGGGCAGCTGAACGTCTCGTACAACTGTCTGGATCGCCATGTCGAGGCGGGGCGCGGGGATCGCGTCGCGCTCAACTGGCTCGGCGAGGACGGCTCGGAGCGCAAGCTCACCTACGCCGACCTCCTCGCCGACGTCGAGCGCTTCGCCAATGCGCTCAAGGACCTCGGGATCAAGAAGGGCGACGTTGTCGGCATATACCTGCCGATGATCCCGGAAGTCGCTGTCGCGATGCTCGCATGCGCGCGCATCGGGGCGCCGCACAACGTCGTCTTCGGCGGCTTCGCGCCGGAGGCGGTCCGCGAGCGGATGGAGTTCGCCGAAGCGAAGGTGTTGATCACCGTCGATGGCGCCTCACGCAAGGGCACCATCACACCGATCAAGCAGGCGGTTGATCTAGTGGTCGGGGATCTCGAGTCGCTCGAGCACATCATCGTGATCGCCGCGCATGGCACGCCGTGCGAGATGCGCTCGGGCCGCGACGTCTGGTACCACGAGATCGTGGCGGCGGCCGACGCCAAATGCCCGGCTGAGCCGATGGACGCTGAGGACCCGCTCTACATCCTCTACACGAGCGGCTCGACGGCGAAGCCGAAGGGCATCCTGCACACCTCGGGCGGCTACCTGACCGGCGTGACCGCCACGCACCGCTACGTCTTCGACCTCCATCCGGACGAGGACGTCTTCTGGTGCGCCGCCGATGTCGGCTGGGTCACGGGCCACTCCTACATCGTCTACGGACCGCTCGCCAACGGGGCCACGGGCGTGATGTACGAAGGCGCCCCCGACTACCCGCACAAGGGCATCTGGTGGGAGATCATCCAGCGCTACGGCGTGACGATCTTCTATACCGCGCCGACCGCGATCCGCGCCTGCATCAAGTGGGGCGCCGAGTACCCGCGCAAGTTCGACCTGAGCTCGCTGCGGCTGCTCGGCACCGTCGGCGAGCCGATCAACCCGAAGGCGTGGCTCTGGTACCACAAGATCATCGGCGCCGAGCGCTGCCCGATCGTCGACACGTGGTGGCAGACCGAGACCGGCCAGATCATGATCACGCCGCTCCCGGGCATCACCGAGACGAAGCCGGGCTCGGCGACGACGCCGTTCCCGGGGGTCCTCGCCGACGTCGTCGACGAGCACGAGGGCAAGACCATCAAGGAGGGGCAGGGCCTGCTCGTCCTCAAACGGCCGTGGCCGGCGATGCTCCGCACCCTCTATCGCGACGACGAGCGCTTCGTTGAGACGTACTTCAAGCGCTTCGGCAACACGACCTACCTCGTCGGCGACGCCGCGCGCCGCGACAAGGACGGCTACATCTGGGTAATTGGCCGGATCGACGACGTCGTCAACGTGTCCGGCCACCGCCTCTCGACCGCTGAGGTCGAGTCGGCGATCGTCGCCCACGAGTCAGTCGCAGAGGCCGCCGTGATTGGCCAGTCGGACGAGCTGACCGGTCAGGCGATCTGCGCCTTCGTCACGCTCCAGGGCACGATCGAGGGCACCACCGAGATCGAGGAGGCGATCCGCGAGACGGTCGCGGCCCACATCGGCAAGTTCGCGCGACCCAAGCGCATCATCTGGTCGAACGACCTGCCGAAGACACGCTCAGGCAAGATCATGCGCCGCCTCCTACGCGACATCGCCGAGGGCCGCGCGCTCGGTGACGTGACCACCCTGCGCGACCCCGCCGTGGTCGACATGCTCGGCCAGGCGATCGCGACCGCACCCGAAGAGGATTAGCTGCGCTGCCGGGGGACCGAGCGGTCCCCCGGCAGCCTCCTTGCTTGGGGCGCGCTCGCGCCCGGTGTCGGGACGACTACACCTTTCGGTAGGTCGGCACCCAGCTGCCGTCCTCGTGCCGCTCGTAGTCCTGGAACAGCAGCGGTGCCTCGCGCCGCATGATCTGCGCGATCTCGTCGAACACAAGCCGCAGCTCCTCCTCGGCTCCGGGGTCGGTCCGCATCTCGATCACGTGGCGCAGCGTGCGCACGTTCGCGGTCCAGATGATGTCCGTCGAAAGCCCGATCGGGGCTAGGCGGCGCATCGCTGAGGTTGCCTCCTTCTTCACGTGGAAGGGAACGCCCTCGTCGTCGAGTGCCAGCGCCTGCGCGGCTTTGCGCTGGAACTCCTCGAGCTGTTCGACGATCGCGAGCACGCGCTCGCGCATCGGCTCGAGCGCCGGCGGCACGCGGAAGCCGATGTCCGTCAGGCGCACGTAGCGCAGACTCTCCTGGCTGAAGGCCGAGCCCGCCCGATGGCGCACGAGCTCGTGGGTGAAGGTGCGCGAGACGTTGCGCAGCGCGAAGCTGTAGCTCGCGTGCTCGAGCACGCTCCCGTGCGCGCTGCGCAGGATGTTCTCGAGGTAGGCGGCGCGATCCGTGCGAACCCGCGTCACGTTGGCGTTGAGGCCCGGCTCCCAGCTGCGATAGCAGGCACGCCCCGCGAACTCGACGAGTAGCTCCGCATCCTTCGGCTCGTCCTCCAGGATCCGCTCGAGCCAGCTCGCGCCCCCGACGTCCTCGAGGTACGCGCGAATCGCAGCGCTATCAACCGCCGTGCGCGCGATCAGATAGACGGTCGGGGTGGTTTCGTGCATCGCGGCGGTCGATCGTAGCGAGCCTGCCGGAGGCTCGATTAAGGAGGCGAGTTCCAGTCGCGACCGAACCAGCGCTTGATCCGGCTGGAACCGAACTCGGCCTTGTCCGCCATGTACGAGGCGGACGGCCCGACCAGCTTGCCGATGCGCTCGTCGCCAAAGAAGGTGACGTCTACGAGCGCGATCTGACCAGCGCCCATCTCGAGGTAGCAGACGCCGCGCCCACCGTACTGCGCATCGCTTGTTCTGCCGTTGAGGGCGCAGCGATGTGCTCGGCGGCAACGGCGGCCTGGCCTTCGGCAAACACGCCGGCGCGTGGTGTGCCGACCGCGGCAACGTCGCCGATGGCGTACACGCCGTCGAACCGCGTCTCGAGCGTCAGCGGATTGACTGGTATCCAGCCGTTCTCCGTCATACCCGATTCGAGCACGACGGCGGGTGCGCGATGGACTGGCACTGCGAGAAACAGGTCGAATGGCATCTCGCCGCCGTCACGGAGCGTCGCGACCTTCCGTGACGGATCGAGCTGGCAGACCTCTCTGCGCGGGTGCCAGGCGATCTCGCGCTCGGCGAACGCGCCCTCCAGCAGCGTCGATGCCTCCGGGGACGGTGGGATCGGCCGCCCGAAATCCATGACGAGGGAAATCTCGGAGCGTTCACGGAGTCCGCGCCGGACCAGGTGATCGTGTAGCAGGAGTGCCGTCTCGCTGGGCGCCGGTGGGCACTTGAACGGTGTCGAGAGGACGCCGACGATCACGCGGCCGCCATCGAAGGCTGCGAGCACGTCGCGGGTCGCAAACGCGCTCTCGACGCTATAGAAATCGTGCCCGGTCTCCGCAAGGCCGGGTGTCGCTGCAACGTCGAGGTCGGCGCCGAGTGCGACCACGAGGACGTCGCACTCGAACGCCCCCGCATCGGTCTCAACGCGCCTGGCAGCCGGATCGATCGATTGGACGCTTGCCTGGACGAACCTCACGCCAGGCTTGACGATGTCGCGGTAATCGTGGCGCACCGCCTCTCGCACCGTGCGCCCGAACATCACGTCGAGCTTCGAGAAGCCGAACACGAACGCGTCGCTCTGATCGATCAGCGTCACTTCCACGCGGCCGTCGAACTCATCCGCGAGCCTCGTCGTCAGCTCCAGCCCCCCGAACCCCGCCCCCAGCACGAGAACACGCACCGCCGGGACCTTATCCGCTCGTGGCCACCCGCCCCGCGAAGGCAGCGCATTCGCTACGCTCGGGCTCGGCGCCTGCTCGGCGCAGGCGGCGTGATCCTTGATTCGATCGGTGACCACGAGATTCACAACCGCCGCGCGCTCGTGAGCGTGATCGTCCGCGAGAACGGCTTCGCCGGCTGCTCTGCGGTCGTGACAGGTGCCGGGCAGGGAATTGGCGCGGCGATTGCTAAGGGCCTCGCAGCGAAGGGAGCGAGCGTCTTCCTCAGCGGCCGCCGCGCGAAGACCCTCGACGGCGTCTGCGCGCAGATCGAGGCCGACGGCGGCGAGGCCGCCTACCGTGTCGGCGACGTCACCGACCTCGCCCACCTCAATGAGCTGATGGCGCTCGCGGCCGGCTCGCGCGGCGTCATTGACATGCTCGTCAACAATGCCGGCACCCCGGGGCCAACGGCGGCCTTGGTCGATGTCACCCCGCAGGAGTGGAACGAGACCATCGCCGTCAATCTCACGGGCGTGTTCCTGGCGTGCAAGGCGGCGCTCCCCTACCTCGAGCGCGCCGAGCACGGCAAGATCGTCACGATCGGCTCGGTCACCGGCAAGCGGCCGCTACCCAACCGCACCCCGTACGCCGCCGCCAAGCTCGGTGTGGTCGGACTCACGCGAACGCTCGCCCACGAGGTTGCCCCGCACGGCATCAGTGTCAACGTGATCAGCCCGGGGGCGGTCGAGGGCCCTCGTCTCAACCGGGTCCTCGCATCGATGTCGCAGGCGCGCGGTGTTCCGCCAGAGGCGCTGCGCGCGGAGATGGTCCAGGCGGCCGCCTTCAAGCGCACCGTCACCGAAGCCGACGTCGTCCAGACGACGCTCTTCCTGTGCTCCAGCGCGGCGAACAACCTCACCGGCCAGGACATCAACGTGTCCGCCGGCGCGGTGATGTACTAGCGCGCGCGACGGTCGAGGCCGGCTGCGTGATCTCATCTACCCAGCGCGCTGGTAAGGATGCCGCCGGCCTCGACTTGATCGAGCCGAGCTTGCCGCGCGCCAGCGCTCAGGCGCGGCAGGCGAGCTTGGCGACGGCGGCGCGGACGATGTTCATGTCGTGGTGGTTGAAGTCCTCGTGCGTCTGGCCGCGCCACGAGGCGACGTGCTCGATGTAGTAGGGGCTCGAGAGGCTTTCGTTGTGCCCGATGACGTTGCGGACCGGGAGGTCATAGCGGCAGCGCAGCCAGCGCGTCAACTCGAGTGCGGCGTGATATTGCGCCGAGTCACCGATGACTTGCTGATCGGACATGCCGACGTTCTCGATGCCAATCGCCGTGTAGTCGAGGCCGACGACCTGGCGACACATGAGGTCAAGCGGCACGAGCTGGTAGATCGTCCCGCTGGTGTCGATCACGAAGTGTGCGCATACCTGGGGCAGCACGTGGTACTGAACGTCGGGCAGGTCGTCGGCAAACGTGTTCCACACACTCGAAAACGTCGTCGTCGCGGTGAAATGCCAGATCACCAGATGCGGGCCGACGATGTGGTAGCTCCGAATGCCGTAGTGCAGCTCGGCGTAGGCGCGCATCTGAGCCTTGCGCTCGGCGCCGAACGGAATGAAGTCCTTGACGATTTTCGGCGGTCCCAGAAGCGGCAGGAGCGTGGGCGTCGCACCGGTCGCCGCCGTCGCGCCGGTAGCACCGGCGGCGTCTGCCGGGGCGCGCGCCGGTGCTCCCTCGGCCGCGAGCGCGCCGAGCGCGGCGGCGATCAGAAGGACGGCCAGAGCTGCAAGTGAAGAGCGGCCGCGAGCGATGGCTCAGCTTAAGCCACGCTCGCTCGGCTGGGACGGCGGGGCTCGCCGGCAATAGGCTTCGTCTGTGGCACTCGTGCGAGTTTGTGCACCGTTATGCCGGGAGCTTGCCCGCGTCTTTCCGCAGCGCCCGTTCGCGCTCGAGCTCTGGGACGGGAGCAAGCTTGCGGCGACCGAGCCGGGATCGCCGACTTTCTACGTGAAGCGCGCCTCGGCGCTCGCGCACGCGCTGCGCGCTCCCGGCGTCTTTGGCCTCGGCCGCGCCTACGTCGAAGGCTCGCTGGAGTGCGATGACCTCGATGCCGCGTTCATCGTCGTCGACGACTGGCAACCACCGGCGCTTACGGGGAAGGACAAGGCGCGACTGCTTGCCACGCTGGTCCTCGCCGCAATCCCTGCCGGGATCCCGCGCCGTCCACGCAGCGAGCTGATCCTTAAAGGCGAGCGCCACAGTCCGGCGCGCGACGCTGCAGCCGTGCGCTACCACTACGACGTCGGCAACGAGTTCTTCGCGCTGTTTCTCGACGAGTCGATGACCTACAGCTGCGCGATCTTCTCGCGCGGGGCGAGGACGCTCGAGGAGGCGCAAAGGACGAAGCTCGAGCTGATCGCTCAGAAGCTCGAGCTCGAGCCCGGCCAGCGCGTACTTGACGTCGGCTGCGGCTGGGGTAGCTTCGCGATTCATGCGGCGCGCGAGCACGGCGTCAGCGTCACCGGCATCACGCTGTCGCCCTCGCAGGCCGAGCTGGCGCGCGAGCGCGTCGCCGCTGCCGGTCTCGAGGACCGCGTCGAGATCCGGATCGCCGATTACCGCGAGTTGGGCGACGAACCGTTCGACGCGATCGCCTCGATCGGGATGGCCGAGCACGTTGGCGAGTCGCAGATCGACGTCTACGCGCGAACGCTTTATCGCATGGTCAAGCCGGGCGGCGTCGTTCTCAATCATGCGATCAGCCTGATGCGCCCCGAGGAGGACCCGACAGCCGACAAGTTCACGATGCGCTACGTCTTTCCCGACGGCCACCCGCTGTTGCTCTCCCGCACGCAGCTCGCGTTCGAGCGCGCTCACTTCTACACGGAGCACATCGAAGGCTTCATGCGCGACTACGCGGACACGCTTCGCGCCTGGCACGACCGCCTCGACGGGCACCTCGAAGAGGCCGAGCGGATCGCCGGGATCGAGCGGCTACGAATCTGGCGCCTGTATCTCCGTGCCGCGCGTCACGGCTTCGACGTCGGCTATACCGCCGTCTACCAGACCAAGGTGCGCAAGCCGGTGCGTGACCTAACCCCGAAGACATCTCGCGTACGGGGTGGCGACTAAGGGACCCGGGCCCCCAACACGGCCTTCGCGGCTGTTTGGAAGGCATCCGGGTATCGTCAGCATCGATGGGCCTACCCCCGCTGTCGCGCTCGCTGCTCGCCCCGAAGGTGCTGTCGGGGCTCTACCGCAAGCATCTCGCCGACCCGCGCCAGGAGCGCCTGTTCCTCGGGAACGTCGGCTTTCTGACCGCGTTCACGACGGTGCGCGCGATCACGCACGCAATCCGCGCTGGGCGGGGACCGTTTCGCAACATCGAGCCGGGGGGCCGCCACATCCATCACATGACCTTCGGGATCATCGGGCTGCTGTTGACCGGTTATGCCTGGAACGCGCAGGTCGCGCTCGGCGTCGACCCTAAACGGCGCTGGGGCTCACGGACCGCGGCGATCGGCTACGGGATGGCCTCGGCGCTCACGCTCGACGAGTTTGCCCTCTGGCTGAATCTCCAGGACGACTACTGGACGAGCGAGGGCCGCGAGAGCATCGATGCAGTAGTGATCTTCGGCTCGCTGCTGTTTCTCGCGCTGATGAACCAGGATCTCCTGCGCGAGGCATCAGAGATCGCGAGCGGACGGCGCGACGCGCGCGAGCTGGTCCACTAGCTCAGGAGAGCACGGCGGTTGCGCCCGAATTGGCGACCGCGACGCAGCTCCGGGGGCGCCCGCACGACACGCTTGCCTCCGCGCCGAGCGGGAAGCCCGACAGCGCCCCCCAGCTCGAGCCGGTCCACACGAGCGTCCGGTGGGATGCGTGGGATGTCGCGACGCAGAAGACGGCGCTCGCGCACGAGATCGAGCGCGACGCGGTCTTGGCGACGCCGCCGGCGATGCTCCAGCGCATTCCGTTCCAGACAACGGCTCCCTCCTCGACGCCGACCCCGACGCAGAGCGTGGCCGAGCCGCAGGACAGCTGCGTAAAGAAGCCGACGACCCCCGGGATCGTGTCGTTCAGGGGCTCCGACCGGACGTAAGCCCACTTCGACCCGTTCCAGGTGTTGGGGCTACCGTCGTGGAGATTCACGCATAGGCTCCGCGAGGCGCACGCGATCACCCCATTGCCGTCCGTTCCGCTGATGGCCCCGCGGTGCCCCGTCCACGTGTTGCCGTTGAACTCGTAGGACTCGCCGCCACCCGTTGTCATGCAGAACGTCGTGGCCGTGCACGAGACGCCGTGCAGCGTGCTGTAGAGGCCGGCCGGAGAATCTACGGTGTAGAGCTTCACGGGCGCCCGCCACGACTTTCCGTTCCACACGATCGCGTAGTTGTTGGTGCGCGCGGTGGTGCCGGAGCTCGCGACCGCAACGCAGAAGGACGAGTCGACACAGGAGACCTGGACGACGAACCCGACGCTCGAGCTCAGGCTCGGCGCCGCGTGCCACGACCTGTCCCAAGTCGCAGTCTGGCCGGCCGAGCTGACTGCAATACAGAAGCCGCTCGCAACGCAGCTCAAGTTGATCTGGCCGTACTTGGGCGCAGTCAGGGGCGCTCTCGGCGCCGTTCGCCACACGAGGGATCCCGCGGCGCCTACCGTGCTGACCGCAACCAGCGCGGCGACCAACGCCGCGACGCCCGCCCCCAGCGCCGCCTCGCTCCTGCGCATGGACGCAAACGCTAGCGCAGGAGCGGGTCGCGCAGGCGACGCCAGGTCAAGCCTCGGGGGCGCGGCGCCGATACACGGCTCGTGGAGTCTGTCTGGCGGCGTCGCGCACGGCGAGCGGCGCTCGGAGCCGTCGCTTGTTTGGCGATTGTCGCGGGCGCCGCCCAGGGCAGCAGTCGTGCCAAGGCGGGCGCTGTGCCGATTCCATGGCCGTATCGCCACCTCGAGCTCGGACTCGCGAGCTCCCCCGGGGGCGCCGCTGGCCTCGCGTCCGTCGCCCCGTTCGGCTTCCGCTACCAGTACCTGGCCGGGGGTGTCAACACGGGGCAGGACTGGCCGCACTGGAACCCGAACGGCTCGTTCGTGAGCCTCTACATCACGGAGTCCGAGGCGCACCGCATCATCCCCGTCTTCTCCTACTACGAGATCCGCCAGTCGCAGCCTGGCGCCGGCGTCGCCGACGAGGCGAGCGCCGACCTCGGCAACCTCGCCAATGTCGCGACGATGAGCAGCTATTACCGCACGCTCGCGTTGTTCTACCGCCGCGCCGCTTCGGCAAAGGGCCCAGTGCTGCTGCAGATGGAGCCCGACCTGTTCGGCTACATCGAGCAGCACGCGGCCCACGGAGATGCGTCAAGCGTGCCCGCGGCGGTGGCGTCCACCGGCATTCCGGCATTGCGCGGCCTGCCCAACACTGCGGCCGGCTTCGCGCAGGCGGTGCTCGCGCTGCGCGACCGCCTGGCGCCTCGGGTCATCGTCGGCTATCCGATCTCGATCTGGGGGACGGGGAAGGACATCCACCTCAGTCACCCGTCCCCCACCGAGGTCGACCGCATGGCGGCGGCGGCCGTCGCGTTCTACCGCTCGCTGCATGCTCACTTCGACGTGACGTTCACCGAGCTGACCGATCGCGACGCGGGCTACGCCCAGGTTGTCAACGGTGAAGGCTCGGATGCGTGGTGGGCACCCGCAGATTTCAACCACGACCTGCGCTTCCTGCGCGACTACCACGCGCGCATCCGGCTCCCGATCGTGATGTGGCAGATTCCGCTCGGCAACACGGTCTCCCCGATCGTCAACAACACGCCCTACCACTACAAGGACAACAAGGTGCAGTGGCTGCTTGGGAGTCGAAGCGGGCCGCATCTGCGGGCGTTCGTCAACGCCGGCGGCGTGGCGCTGCTGTTCGGTGGCGGGCAGGCGCACGACACCGACGCTGGAGACGCATCCGGCGACGGACGGCCTGACGACGGCGGCTATTTCGACGCCCGGGCCCGCGCCTACTACGCGGGCGGACCGTTGCCGCTGCCGGTCGCTACGCGCTGACCGACCGGCTCATTACATCTGCGATGCGATCTGGTCTCGCGAGCCGGTTGCTCAGAGCGCGCCGGAAAGCGTGTTCGCGGCGTGCTGCGCAAGGTCGAAGAGCGGCTGCGGCACGATCCCGAAGAAGACCGTCGCGCCGCCAAAGACGACCGCCGCGAAGCGCAGTTCGATGTGCGTCTGACCGAGTGCGTCGGCCTCGGGTGAGCCGCCCGCGATCACCGGCACTCCGGCGGCGGCGCTCGCGCTCGGTCCGGGCGCGGAGCGCATCCAGACGGCGTTGATCACGCGCAGGTAGTAGCCGAGCGAGATCATCGAACCGACGACGATGAGGATCGCAAGCCAGGTGTAGCCGGCACCGACGAGCGCGTCGATCAGGAAGAACTTGCCGATGAAGCCGGCGGTGGCGGGAACGCCGGCGAGCGCGAGCATCGCGATTGTCAGCGGCCACGCAAGCCACGGGTCCTCGGCCCCGAGCCCGGCGACCGCGTCGAAGTCGTCGCCGTAGGGAGTCATGCGCTCGCGCGCGACGATCGCACCGAAAGCGGCGATGTTCATCAGCAGATACACGACCAGGTAGAGGATCGTTGCGCGCGCCCCGAGCGTCGTCGCCACCGCGACGCCGGCGAGGATGTAGCCAGCCTGCGCGACCGACGAATAGCCGAGCAGGCGCTTGAGCGAGCTCTGCCCGAGTGCACCGACGTTGCCGACGACGATCGAGATCGCGGCCAGCACGAGCAGCGCCGGACGCCAGTTCAGGTGCTCGGCCGGCAGCATCACGTCGAACACGCGCAGCAGCACGCCGAACGCGGCTGCCTTCGTCGCCACCGCCATGAAGGCCGTGACAGGAGTCGGCGCGCCCTCGTACACGTCTGGAGTCCATTGGTGGAACGGTGCGATCGAGGCCTTGAAGGCGAGCCCGACGGTCAAGAGCGCGATGCCGGTCAGGAGCAGGACGTCCGAGCTGTGGCCCTGACTGATCGAGCCCGCGATGCCGCTGAAGTCGGTCGAGCCGGTTGCGCCGTAAATCAGCGCGAGGCCGTAGACGAGCGTCGCCGAGCCGACCGAGCCGACGATCAGGTACTTGAGGCCCGCCTCAAGCGACGCCGCCCGGTGCATCTCGGTCGCGCACAGCACGTACAGCGGGATCGACAGCAGCTCGAGCCCGACGAACAGCGTCACAAGGTTCTGTGCTGCGACGAGCACGACCATACCGGTGATCGAGCCAAGCATCATCGAGTAGAAGTCGCCGTGCGCCGACTCGCGCGGAGCCTGTCCGCGCCAGGAGAGCAGCGTCGCAGCGATCCCGCCCGCCGCGACGAGCAGCGTGATGGTCCCGGTCAGCTGGTCGAACGCGAGCGCGCCGCTGATCGCCGCGACGTGCCTGTGCCACTGCCAGATGACGAAGCCGATCGTCACGCCGAGGCTCACGAGTGTCAGGAAGGGCACCACCTGCGTGCGCGCGAACCGCGAGCGCAGCAGGCCGACCATCAGCACGACGACCGAGCCGCCGACGAGTGCCACGAGCGGCGAGAGCGCCGCCCAGTCGATGTACGGCCCGTGCGGGTGGATGAGCGCGGCGGCGATCACTTGTTTGCGCCGCCAGTTGCGATCGTGGTCTCGGCGTTCGGGCCGTAAGCGATCCATCCCGCCGGCAGACCGGTCAGCTCCGCGACCCGAACGTTCTGTCCCGTGTCGATCTGCTCGCGCACGATCGACCCGGTCACCGTGCTCTCGCTGCGGTGCAGCTGCAGCTGCGGGTAGATCGCGAACAGCAGGATCGCGCCGATAAACGGCGCCAGCACGAGCGCGTTGCGCAGGCTCATCTCGCCCGAGGCGACCTTCGGTCCGACGCGGTTGTGCATTGCGCGGATGAACAGGCGCAGGGCGTAGACGCTCGCCATCACGACGCCGCCGAAGGCGATGATCGAGAAGACCATCTTCGTCTTGAAGAGACCGAGCAGGATCAGGAACTCTCCAACGAAGTTGCCCGATCCGGGCATCGCGAGCGTCGCGAAGGCGACGATCAGGAAGAAGGTCGCGAGGACCGGCGCGCGGAAGGCGATCCCGCCCATGTCGCGGATGTCATCCGAGCCGCCGGCTCGCGCGGCCAGCACGCCGATGATCAGGAACAGCGGCGCGACGACCAGACCGTGGTTGACCATCTGCAGCACCGCGCCCTGGGCGCCCTGTGGCGCGAAGGCGAAGATTCCGAGTGTGATGAAGCCGAGCTGCGCGACCGACGAGTAGCCGGCGATCAGGCGGGCGTTGGTCTGCGTGAAGGCCATCGCCGAGCCGTAGATGATCGAGCAGAGCGCGAGCACGAGGATCAGCGTTTGGAAGTGCACGGCCGCGAGCGGCATGATTGGGAGCGCGATCGCGAGGAAGCCGTAGGCGCCGACCTTCGAGAGGACGCCGCTGAAGACGGCGAGCACCTCTAGCGGCATCTCGCGATAGGCGTCCGGCATCCAGCCGTGCAGCGGGAAGGCCGGCATCTTCACGAGGAATGCCGCGGCGAAGAGCAGGAAGATCCATTCCTGGCTCCCCTTGTGCAGCGGGTTTGCAGCGAGCGTGGTGAGTGCGAAGCTGAGCGGCTGCCCGCTGTGCTCGGAGGTGAGGACGGCGAGCGCGATCGCGGCGGCGAGCATCAGCAGCGACCCGACGAACGTGTAGATGACGAGCTTCAGCGTCGCCGCGACGCGGCCTGGTCCGCCCCAGACACCGAGCAGCAGGTAGAAGGGGATCAACATCAGGTCGAAGAACGCGACGAACAGCGCGAGGTCCTGGGCGAGGAACGCGCCGAGCACCGCCGACTCGGCCAGCGCGAAGAGCAGGTAGAAGACGCGTGGGCGCGGCCAGTCGCGGATGTTCGCGGCTGCGATCGCGAGCGCGAACGAGAACGTCGTGAGCGCGACGAGGAACAGGTTGAGCCCGTCGACGGCGAGCGCGTAGTGGATACCGAGCGAGCGGATCCAAACCACGTCCGTGACGTGCGCGTAGCCGTGCCCGCTGTACCCGGCGATCAGGGCGATCGCGATCCCGAGCGCGCCGAGTGCGCCGCCGAGCGCGAGCAGGCCGCCGGCTCGCTGTAGCGGTATCAGCGCACCCACGAGCGCCGCGGCCACGGGAAGCCAGATCAGGATCGAGAGCATCAGTGGTTCGCTCCGCTGGTACGGCGACACCGAGAGGTGGCACCGGCGGATGGCGGGCAAGGACGCAGGAGTCGATGTGCAGCATCGCTGCACGAGATGACGAGGACGCCGGCCGGCGTCGCCGGGGGCGACTCGAATGTCGCTGTGTCAGCGGAGCGGACCACTAACTTTGGACCAGGAAGTAGAGCCCGACGCCGCTCAGGCCGATGACGACGAACGCGACGTAGTAGCGGACGAAGCCGCTCTCGGCTGAGCGGACAACAGCGGAGCCGGCGCGGACGATCGCAGTCGTTCCACCGATCAGCGTGCCGTTGACGAAGACGCGCTCGAAGCTCCCCTGCGCGAAGCGCCCGAACCACGTGGCCGGTCGCACGACGAGCGCGTCGATCAGCTCGTCGAAGTACCACTTGCCCGCGAACAGGCGATACGCCGGCGCGAGACGTGCGGCGATCACGGTCGAACTGCCGGGTCGCGCGACCCAGACCACCCAGGCCAGGCCAATCCCGCCGAGGCCGATTACGGTTCCAAGGGCCAGCCCGACATAGATCAGCGTGTTCGACGGCGCGAGGTGGATCGTCGAGCCGGCGAAGGTGGGGGCGAGGAAGTTCTCGAGCCAGCTCGTGGTCTTCGGGATTCCGACGATCCCGCCGGCGATCGCGAGCAGCGCGAGCAGGCTCATCGCGACGCGCATCGGCAGCGCGCGCTCGGCGATCACATGGTCGGGGCCGGGGAAGCCGACGTCGGTGTCCTCGACCTCGCCGTTCGCGGGATTCGTCGGCTGCTCGGGATGGAAGAGGTGGCCGTGCTCGAGCTCGCGCGCCTGGGGGTTCGGCTCACCGAGGAAGGCGCGAAAGATCATCCGGAACGTGTAGAGCGCGGTCAGGCCCGCACCGAGATAGCCGGCGGCGTAGAGCGCCCAGTACCAGCCCCCACGGCTGCCGATCTGCGCGAGGATGTCGTCCTTCGAGAAGAAGCCGCTGAACGGCGGTATGCCGGACAGCGCGAGGCCCCCGACGAGGAAGCAGATGAAGGTGAAGGGGAGCGCCTTGCGCATCCCGGATATCCGGTCGAGCGACTGCTCGCCGCCCATCGCTCCGATCACCGAGCCCGCCGCCATGAACAGCAACGCCTTGAAGAAGGCGTGCGTCATCAAATGGAAGAGCCCCGCGGCGTATGCGCCGGCCGAGACGCCCATGATCATGTAGCCGATCTGCGACATCGTCGAATAGGCGATGACGCGCTTGATGTCGACCGCCGCTAGGGCGATCGTTCCCGCGATCAAGAGCGTCAGGCAGCCGACGATCGCGCCCACGTCCTGCGCCGCCGGCGCGAGCTGGAAGAGCGGGTGCATGCGCGCGATCAGGTAGACGCCGGCCGTGACCATCGTCGCGGCATGGATCAGCGCCGACACCGGCGTGGGTCCTTCCATCGCGTCCGGCAACCATGTGTGCAGCGGAATCTGAGCAGACTTTGCGAATGCCCCGACGAGCAGGAGCAGGCAACCGGCCGTGATGCCACCGCTGCCGTAGGCGAAGACATGAGGAGCGACACGAAATGTCGCGACGAAGTCGAGGCTGTGCGAGCTGCGGAAGATGAAGAAGGTTCCGAGCACCAGCCCCGCGTCGCCGATCACGTTGATCACGAATGCCTTGATCCCCGCCTGCGTCGCACTCGCGCGCCGGTACCAGAAGCTGATCAGCATGTATGACGCGGCACCGACGAATGCCCAGCCGACGATCAACAGCAGGAAGTTGCCGGCGAGGACGAGGAGCAGCATCGAGAAGACGAAGTAATTGAGGTAAGCGAAGAAGCGCGCGTACCCGCGGTCGCCCTTCAGGTAGCTGACCGAGTAAAGGTGGATCAGCATCGAGACGCCGCTGACGACGAGGATCATGAAGACCGAGAGCGGGTCGACGAGGATCGTCGCGCTCGCATCGACCCCGGTCGTTCGGGCGATCGTCCACAGCGACGAGGTCAGCTCGCGGTGCTCCGGGCTCAGCGACTGGAGTTGGACGAAGGCGACGATCGAGTAACCGAACGAGACTGCGATCGCGAGCGTGCCGATCCAGCCGGCGGTCTGGCGCGGGAGCCACTTGAAGCTGAGGGCGATGACGAGCGTGCCGGCCAGCGGCGCCGCCAGCACCAGCCATGCCGCGTGCGTCGCGTTCATCCCTGGAGCTCCCGCATCGAGTCGACGTCGATCGGCAGGCGGTGACGGTGCATCGCAACGATCACGCCGAGCCCGACCGTCACCTCGCAAGCGGCGACGACCATCACGATCAGCGCAAAGATCTGGCCGTCGTCGTTGCCCCACATCCGCGAGAAGCCGATCAGCGCGAGGTTTGCCGCGTTCAGCATCAACTCGAGGCAGAGCAGGACGACGAGCGGGTTGCGGCGCACGAGGACGCCACCGACGCCGATCGCGAAGATCAGCGCCGATACCGCGAGATACCAGGCGATTGTCATCGCTGCGTCGGCTCCGGCAGCGACTCGGGCCGGCCGAGCGTTTCGTGCTGGGTGCCCGTGTAGTACGGGCGCGCGCTCATGAACTCGGCGACGCTGATGCGCGGCGCCCGCTGCTCGATCCCGTCGTCGAGTCCCCCGCGCCGGCGCGCGAGCGTGACGGCGCCAACGGCGGCGAGCAGCAGGAGGTAGGAAGCGATCTCAAACGGGGCGAGGAACTTGGTCAGGAAGAGGGTTCCGATCGACTCCGGGTTGCCGAAGCCCGCGGCGACGTGCGCGCCGCCCGTACCGACTGCTTTCAGGCCGGTGCCGAGCACGGCGATGAAGAGCTCCGCGACCAGCGCGCCGGCACAGGCAAACGCCGCGAGCGTTCCGGCACGGCCGGGCCCCGCGCTCCCCGAGAGGTTCTGACCGCCGATGTAGGAGACGACGAAGATGTAGAGCACCATCACCGCGCCGGCGTAGACAACGACCTGCGCCGCGGCGACGAACTCGGCGCGCAGCAGCATGAAGAGCACGGCGAGCGAGATGAGATGGACGACGAGGGCGAGCACGCAGTAGAAGGGGTCCTTGAGCGCGATCACGCCGATCGCCCCCGCGAGCGTCCCGATCGCGGCAATGAAGAAGATCAGGTAGGTCATCTACGGTCGGCCATCATTCGCCCTGCGCGCGCAGCGGCGTCTGGTCGAGCGGCTCGGCGAGGAGCATCTCCTTGGTGAAGATCAAATCGCCGCGGTTGTAGTCCGAGAGCTCGTAATCGTGGCCCATCGTGATCGCGTCGAACGGGCACGCAACCTCGCAGTAGCCGCAGAAGATGCAGCGGCTCATGTTGATCTCGTAAACGGCCGCGTAGCGCTCGCCTGCTGAGATGCGCAGCTCCGGCGTGTTCTCCGCGGCGACGACGCGGATGCAGTCGGCGGGGCAGGCCGCGGCGCAAAGCGAGCAGCCAACGCACTTCTCGAGGTCGCTGTCCTCGAAGCGGTGGAGCTTGTGGCGCCCGCGGAAGCGCGGGTACACGGCGACCTTCTGCTCCGGGTACTGGATCGTGTGGACGCCCTCGATGACTCGCGCGAACGTCGTCTTCAGGCCGCGCAGCGTCTCGCCAAAGGCGCGGTACGCGCCGCCGGCGACACCCGGCTCGGGCGCGCGCTGCACCTCGATCTGATCCTCGCCCGGATCCCAGCGCTCGACGGCGAGTCTCACTTGTGCACCGCCACAACGATGATTGCCGTCGCGAGCGTGTTCAGCGTCGCGAGGGGCAGCAGGATCTTCCAGCCGAAGCTCATCAACTGGTCGTAGCGCAGGCGCGGCAGCGTCGCACGGATCCAGATGAAGAAGCTGATGAAGAGCGTCATCTTGAACAGGACGACGAACGGGTCGGTCCAGGCGGGCTGTCCGTGCCAGCCGGGGATCAGCCAGCCCCCGAGGAAGAGCGTCGTGGCCACGCCGGAGACGACGACCACGTTGAGGTACTCGGCGAAGTAATACGAGGCGAAGCGCCCCCCGCCGTACTCGGTGTTGTAGCCGCCGACGAGCTCGGCGTCAGCCTCCGCGAGATCGAACGGCGCGCGGTTCGTCTCGGCGAACGCGGCGACCATGAAGATCAGGAACCCGGCGAGCTGGGGCACGATGTACCACATGCCCTCCTGGGCGTGGACGATCTGGGTGAGCGACAGCGTTCCGGCGGTGATCAGGACGCCGACGAGCGCCAGGCCCTGCGAGACCTCATAGGAGATGAGTTGCGCCGCTGCGCGCATCGCGCCGAGGAACGAGTACTTCGAGCCGGACGCCCAGCCGCCCAGCATCAGCCCGTAGAAGGAAATTGCCGACAGCGCGAAGATGTACAGCGGGCCGATCGAGACGTCGACGCCGTAGAGGCCGACCCGCGTGCCGAAGATGTGCGGCGCGTCGCCGAAGGGGATGATCGCGAACGTCCCGACCGCCGTCATGATCGAGATCACCGGGGCGACGATGAAGAGCGGGCCGACCGAGGTCTCGGGCCGCGACTGCTCCTTGCCGAGCAGCTTGACGATGTCCGCGAGTGGCTGGATCAGGCCGTAGGGCCCGACGCGGTTCGGCCCGTAGCGGCCCTGGAAGCGCCCCAGAAGCTTGCGCTCGGCGAGCAGCACGAGCGGCACGATCTGCAAGCCGATCGCGAACAGGACGATCCCCTTGATGATCTGGATCCACCAGGGCTCGAAGTAATCGACGAGCGCGAAGCTCATGTGACCTGTTCCGCTTCCGCTTGCGCGAGCGTCTCGGTCTCCGCCGCAGCGCGGGCCTCTTCCGCGGCGATCAGGGCTGCCGCTTCCGCCTCCACGCTGGCCACCGTGCGGATCGTCACATGCGGTCCGCGGAGGACGTTGGCGCCATCCTCCTCGAGCTCGCGCTCGAGGAACGCTGTGCCCGCCGGTGCGGCCGCGCGCAGCACGACCCGCGCGCGAACCTCGCGCTCACCGTCCGAGATGACGACCGCCTCGTCATGGCGCAGTTCAAGCGCCTCGGCGTCGGCGGCGGCGAGCTCGACGCGCTGGCGCGGCGTGAGGAACGCGAGCGCCGGCGAGGCCGCCACCTCGGGCGCCGCCCAGATCGAGCGGTAGGTGCCGACCAGGAGCTTGCCCTTGGCTGCGCGCAGTGGCTTACGCAGCTTCGGCTCCGCCTCCTCGTAAGCATCGCTCAGCGTGTTCGATACCTGCAGCTCGGGCCAGCGCAGGCCGCGGCCGGCGAGGCCATCGAGCGTGAGGCCACCGTAGAAGGGGACATCCTCGAACAGCGCTTCGCTGAGGGCGCGGGCCGTGGGCGGCGTCGGGGCGCCGCCAAGTCGTTCGATGATCTCGGCAAGAACGCGCCACTCGGCGCGCACATCACCTGCGTGGGCGGCGGCCACGCGCAGCCGCTGCACGCGCCCGTCCGGGTGCGTGATCGTGCCTTCCTTCTCGGGGCTCGTCTCGGCCGGGAAGATGACCGTCGCGTGCTCGCGCAGGCCGGGCGTGAGGAACGAGGCGTGCGCGACGACGGTGGTTGCCCGTGCGAGGGCGCGCTCCCACAGCTCGGCGTCCGAATAGTGGAGCACCGGGTCGACCTGGAGCAGGTAGAGAGCCGTCAGCTCGCCACTGGCGAGGCGCCGTGCGATCTCGCGTGCGCCGTGACCGCCCGCCAGCGCCGGCAGACCGAGTCCGGGCCCGGCGTTCGGCGTGACCCCAGCCTCGCGCAGTCCGCGGCCGTTGGCCACCGCCGGCACCCCGAGCAGGCCGCCTCCGTCCTGTTCGGCCAGCCCGAGCGCGTCGGCGAGCGCCAGCAGCGCGCCGGGATCCCCATCGAGCACGCGCTCGCCGTAGAGGATCACGATCTCCCGGCCCGCGTCCCGCAGTGCGTCGGCGAGCGCGTGCAGGTCATCCGTTGCAATGCCGGCCGCCTGCGCCGCGGCATCGACCGGCTCGCCACGCAGTGCTGCGGCGAGCGCCCACGCGAGCTCGGCGCCGCGGCCCGGGGCGAAGCGAATCGCGGCGTCCGCGCGCGAGTCGAGAGCAGACGCTCGCTCCGTGGCGATGAGCAATTTGACGCCGTTGCGCCGCGCGCCCTTGCGCAATCGCAGGTCGAGGATCGGCATGTCGTCAAGCGGCTCGCAGTCGAGCACGAGCACGGCATGGGCGAACTCGAGGTCTGAGACGCGCGCGGCCAGCTTGGGGTTTGCCAGTGCGCGCCAGTGCGGGAGGCTCACGGCCTCGCCATCGCGCGAGTCAAGATGCGACGAGCCGAGGACCTCGCGCAGCAGCCGGCCGAGCAGCAGGCCCTCCTCGTTCGTCGCACCGCCGCCGGCAAGCGCCGCTGTGGCGGATCCGCCACGGCGCAGCGCCCCCACGGCCTCGGCGAGCGCACGGTCCCAGCCGACTTCGCGTAGGACGCCGCCGTCGCGAATCATCGGCGAGGTGATGCGCTCATCGACGTGCATCGCCTGGTAGGCGAAGCGCCCCTTGTCGCACAGCCAGCCATCGTCGACCTCGGGGTGGTTGCGGTCGAGCACGCGCAGCACGCGCTCGTCGCGGACCGTCAGCCGGGTATTGCACTGAGCCGGGCACAGCGTGCAGATCGACCCAGCGTCCTCGATCTCCCACGGACGCGCCCGGAAGCGATACGGCCGCGAGGTAAGTGCGCCGACCGGGCAGAGCTCGACGATGTTGCCCGAGAAGGGCGCGACGTAGGGATGACCATCGAAGGTGCCGACGAAGCTCTCGGCGCCGCGCTCGAGCAGCACGAGCTGGTAGTCCTCGGGGATCTCCTGCGAGTAGCGCACGCAGCGGTAGCAGAGGATGCAGCGCTCGCGGTCGATCGCGATCAGCGGCGAGAGCTCGAGCGGCTTGCGGAAATGACGCTTCGGCTCGATGAAGCGGGACTTGCCCCCGCCCCAGCCAAACGTGATGTCCTGAAGCGGGCACTCGCCGCCCTTGTCGCAGACCGGGCAGTCGAGCGGATGGTTGATCAGCAGGAACTCGACGACCGCCTCCTGCGCGACGCGCGCGCGCTCCGAGCGCGTGTGGACGACCATCCCGTCCTTGACCGCGGTCGAGCAGGCTGTCTGGAGCTTCGGCATGCCCTCGATCTCGACGAGGCACATGCGGCACGCCCCGACCGGAGGCCCGAGCTTCGGCTCGTAGCAGAAGACGGGGATCTCGATGTCGCCAAGCTTCGCCGCGTCGGCGAGCATCATGTCCTCAGGCGCCTTCACCTCGCGACCGTCGATCGAGAAGGTGATCTCGCTCGGCTGCGGGCGCGGCATCAGGCACTCGCCCCCGTGAGCTGCGCACGCTGCATGTGCTTCTCGAACTCGCCGCGGAACTTGGCGATCATCGAGCCGATCGGCATCGCCATCGCGTCGCCGAGTACGCACAGGCAGTTGCCGATGATTTGCTCCTGCACCGAGGCCATGATGTCGAGGTCCATCGGCGTCGCCTCGCCGGCCTCGATCCGCTCGAGCATCTTCACCGTCCAGTTCGTGCCCTCGCGGCAGGGCGTGCACTTGCCGCACGACTCGTGGCGGTAGAAGCGCGCCGTCTTGAGCGCGACGTCGAGGACCGGCGTCGAGTCGTCGACGACGATGATCGCCCCCGAGCCGAGCATGCTCCCGGCCTTGGCGAGGCTGTCGAAGTCGTAGGGGACGTCGAGGTCCTCGGCCGTCAACACTGGCGCACTCGAGCCGCCGGGGAACCAGAGCTTCACCGAGCGCCCGGGCGGCGGCCCGCCGGCGAGGCCGTAGATGATCTCGCGCGATGGGATGCCGAGCTCGATCTCGTAGTTGCCCGGCCGCTGCACATGCCCGGAGACGGAGACGATCTTCGTCCCCGACGAGCCGCTGACGCCGAGCTCGGCGTACTTGTTCCCGCCCATGCGCAGGATCTGCGGCATCGTCATCAAGGTCTCGACGTTGTTGATCAGCGTCGGCCCGCCGTAGAGCCCCTCGATCGCAGGGAACGGCGGCTTCAGGCGCGGGTTGCCGCGCTTCCCCTCGAGCGAGTCGAGCAGGCCCGTCTCCTCGCCGCAGATGTAGGCCCCTGCGCCACGGTGCAGCACGAGCGAGACCGAGACGTCGCTCCCGAGGATCCGCTCGCCGAGGTAGCCCGCGTCGTAGGCCTGGGCGATCGCGCGGTCGAGGATCTGCGCCTGCTCCTCGTACTCGCCGCGGATGTAGATGAACGCGCGGTTGATGCCGCCGGCGCGCGCTGCGATCACGATGCCCTCGATCAGCGCGTGCGGGCACTTCTGCATCAGCTCGCGATCCTTGAAGGTGCCGGGCTCGGACTCGTCGGCGTTGCAGACGAGGTACTTGTCCATGTCGCCCTTGGGGAGGAACGACGCCTTGCGTCCCGCCGGGAAGCCTGCGCCACCGCGTCCCCGCAGGCCGGAGGCATCGAGCTCCGAGAGCACGGCGTCCTGGCTCATCGAGAGCACCTTGCGCAGCTGCTCGTAGCCACCCCGGCGCTCGTAGACCGCGATGTCGGCCAGGTTCGGCTCGTCGATGTCCTTGAAGAGGAGCGCCTGCGTCACTGCTCATGCTCCGCGGGCAGCTCGGAGGCGGCGGTCCGGCGCAGCGCGAGGCGCAGCTCCGGCAGCGGCTCGCGCCCGGCGCGCAGGTCCTCGACGAGACGTTTCGCGTCGCCCTTGCCGAGCGGGCCGTAGTACACGTTGTCGACCGAGACCATCGGCGCGATGTCGCAGGCGCCGAGGCATTCGAAGTGGCGCACGTTGATCTCCCCGTCCTCGCCGGCGGCGGCCGCGATCTCTTCGTAGAGCGCGTCGGCGCCGCGCAGCGAGCAGCTGATGTTCGTGCACACGTAGACGCTGTGCCTGCCCTTAGGCTCGAGCTCGAACATGTCGTAGAAGGTTGCGACAGCGGTCAGGTAGCCGGGCGTGACGCGCATCACGCAGGCGGCCTCGAGGATCGCCTGCGGCGAGCACCAGCCGTGGAAGCGCTGCGCCGCCTTGAGCGCGGGGAGTGCCGCCGAGCGGCGGTCCGGGTAGCGCGCCATCGCCGCCTCGATCTCGTCGCGCAGGGCGGGCGCGACATGGATCACCGCGGGATCGGGGATCTCTGCCGGGTCCTTCGTCAGATCCGCGGGCTGATCCCAGCCGGGCGTGCGCGAGCCGTCGCTGGCGCGGGGGATTGCGCGCCCTTGCAGCTCCTGGATGTACTCGAAGCCGGGGCCCGGGCCGCTCATCGGTCGACGCCGCCAAGGATCGGATCGAGCATCGCGAGTGTTGCGATCAGGTCGGCGATGTAGGCGCCGCGGGTCATCGGCGCTGTCGCCTGGAGGTTGACGAAGCTCGGGTCGCGCATGTGTACGCGCGCGGGCTTAGCCGAGCCATCCGAGCGCACGAAGCAGCCGAGCTCGCCCCGCGGGGACTCGATCGCGTAGTAGACCTCGCCCGGCGGCACGCGAAAGCCCTCGGTGACGAGCTTGAAGTGGTGGATCAGCGCCTCCATCGAGGTCGCGAGCTCGTGGCGCGGCGGCAGCGCGATCTTCCGGTCTTCGGTGATGTAGGGCCCCTCGGGCAGCCCGTCGAGCGCCTGGTCGATGATCTTCACCGACTCCTTCATCTCCGCGATCCGCACCGCGAAGCGGTCGTAGTTGTCGCCGACCGTTCCGACCGGGATCTTGAAGTCGAAGTCCTCGTACGAGGAATAGGGCGCAGCCTTACGCAGGTCCCAAGGGTTGCCCGCGGCCCGCAGCAGCGGGCCGGTGACGCCGAGCTCCAGGAGCGTCCGCTCATCGAGCGGGCAGGTCCCGCGCAGGCGCTGCAGCAGGATCTCGTTTCGCCGCAGCAAGTCGTTGTACTGATCGACGCGCCCCGGCATGATCCTCGTGAACTCACGGACTTTCTCGGCGAAGCCGATGGGGATGTCCTCGATCACGCCGCCGACCTGGAAATAGCGCGTGTGCATGCGCTGGCCGGACGACATCTCGAACAGATCGAGGATCTGCTCGCGCTCGCGGAAGCAGTACCAGAACATCGACATCGCGCCGAGGTCAAGGGCGCTCGTGCCCAGCCAGACGAGGTGGGACATGATGCGATTGAGCTCGAGGTGGATCACGCGCAGATACTGGGCGCGCTTCGGTACCTCGCACTCGAGCAACGTCTCGACGGCGCCGCAGAACGCGAGCGCGTTGAAGTAGTAGGCGAGGTAGTCCATCCGCTCGACGACAGGGATCACCTTCCAGTAGGCCTTGTCCTCCGCCGTCTTCTCGATCCCGGTGTGGACGTAGCCGATGATCGGCTTGACGTCCTGGACGATCTCGCCGTCGAGCGTGACGAGCAGTCGCAGCACGCCGTGCGTTGCAGGATGATGCGGGCCGAAGTTGAGCGTCAGCAGCTCGCTCGACAGGCGCTGGCTGCCGATCTGCTCAGAGAGCGGCGCGAGCGTGATCGAGCCTTCCATCCGGCGGTAGTCGCTCTTGGTGCTCATCGTGTCCACCCCGGCGAGCTCGGATCGTTGTGGGTGAACAGCACGGGCTCGCCGCCGAGCGGAAAGTCGCGGCGCTGCGGGTGGCCCTCGTAGTCCTCCGGCATCAGGATCCGACGCAGATCGGGGTGGCCGTCGAAGACGACGCCGAACATGTCGTAGATCTCGCGCTCCTGGTGGTTCGCGGTCGGCCAGTCGGGAGTGACCGACTCGACCTGCGGTTGATCCACCGGCACGCGCAACTTCACCGCGATGCGGTCCACGCGCGCCATGTCGAGCAGCTCGTAGTGGACACCGAGGCGCGGCTCCTCGGGGTAGTAGTCGACACCGTGGACGCTCATCAGCATCCGGTAGCCGTGGCGCTCGCGCAGCGCACCGAGAACGGCACGCACGTGAGCCGGCTCGACCCACACGCTCGCTTGTCCACGGAAGAAGGCGGTCTCGCGCACGCTGCCGGGGACGACCACGCCCAGCTCCGTCGCGATCAGCTCGAGTCCGACCTGGTCAGGCACCGGCGGGCTCCGGCGACGGGTCCACGCCGCTCGGGACTTCCTCGGTCCCGACGGCCCCGTAGCGCTCACGCCAGCCGAGGTCAGGGTCGTCCTGGATCATCTTGCGGAGCTTGAGGATGCCGTGCATCAGCGCCTCGGGGCGCGGCGGGCAGCCCGGCACGTGGACATCGACCGGCATGAACTTGTCCGCCGGCACGATCGCGTAGTTGTTGAAGACGCCCATCGAAGATGAACAGGCGCCCATCGCGATCGCCCACTTCGGCTCGAGCATCTGGTCGTAGATCCGCCGCACGACGGGCGCCATCTTGATCGAGACGCGGCCCGAGAGGATCAGCAGGTCGGCCTGCCGCGGCGAGGCCCGGAACGCTTCGAAGCCGAAGCGCGCCACGTCGACTCGTGCCGCGACGATCGACATCATCTCGATCGCGCAGCAGGCGAGACCGAAGGTCGCCGGGAACAGCGAGTTCGACCGCGCCCAGTCGACCGCCTTCTCGAGCGTCGTTGTGAGCACCGACTGCTCGACGGCGCGCTCCAGCTCGAGGCCCGCGAGGTCCCCGCGCAGCAGGTCGCGGGCAAGCAGCTGCCGTGCGCGGAAGCTGTCAGGCGAACCAAGCGGTTCGCGCGCTACCGCCAATCGAGTGCTCCCCGCCGCCAGACGTAGACGAACGCGACGAAGAGCAGGACCACGAAGGTGATCGCCTCGTACAGCGCAAACGCTCCGAACGCGCGCAGCTCCGCCGCGATCGGATACAGGAAGATCGTCTCGATGTCGAACAGGATGAACAGCATCGCGATCAGGTAGAAGCTGATTCCGAAGCGGAACCCGTACTTCACCTCGGACGGAAGCCCGCACTCGTAAGGTTGCGTCTTGGACGCGATCCGTCGGCGCGGACCGATCACCGTGTTGAGGTAGGCGAAGGTCCCACCGACGATCCCCCCGAGCGCCAGAAACACGATCGCTGGCAGGTAACTACGCAGCACCAAGCCGTTATATCACTAGCACTCGACCTTGTGCCGAACTGTTACTTAGTGGCAAACCGGACGATCCGAGCGTGCGCATGACGCACCGGACCATCGCGTTGGATGCTGCCCTGGCGCTCGCAGCTCTGAACGGCTTCGCGGGCCTCTATGGCCTGCTGCGCTGCGCGCGCTCAGAGCCGAGTCGCGGTTTTTGGCTGCTCGCACGCTCGGGGCAGGCGCTGGCGATCGCCTACGCCGTGCTCGCAGGCGTCCTCTACGTCGCGAACGAGAAGGCCTCCAGCGACCTTTTCTACCTTTACGCGCTGCTGCCGATTGCGATCGGCTTCATCGCCGAGCAGTTCCGCATCCTCGCCGCCGACCATGTGCTGACCCAGCGCGATCTGCCTGACGCGCAGGCCGTTGGGGCGCTGCCGCCGACCGAGCAGCAGCAGATCGTCACGGCGATCCTCCGCCGCGAGATGCTCGTCGTCGCGCTGGCCGCGCTCGTTGTCTGCTTTCTCGCCCTGCGGGCTTGGGGTACCTATTGAGCTGCGAGCGCGCGCCGCAGGGCTGCGAAAGGCTGAATGCGCGCTTGATGAGGCGCGGGGTACGCGTCGAGGCGGACAGCTAGGGGAGGATGAGCAGGTCGGTTGTGCCGAGGCCCTCGAGGGAGACCGGCTCGCCGCTGCTCAGGTCGATCAGGCGACCCGCGCGGCGCGAGATCTCCTCGTGCAGCGCTGCCAGGTCGGCGTGTTGGCTCGGGTCGTGCTCGATCACGATCGGGACGGAGCCGAGCGTTCTTGCGCCGGCGAGGACCGCGGCTTCGTGTCCTTCGACGTCGATCCAGACGAGCGCTGGCGAGAGTCCCGTGGCGAGCAGCGCGTCGATCGTCGTGGCCCTGGCGGGTTGGCCCTCGGCCGCGACGCGGCTGGAGCCCCAGTAGCGGTCGGCCAGTGAAAAGCTGAGCGTCCCCGGGCGATCGGAGACGGCGACGTCGTGGATCGTGACGCGATCGCGCAGGCCGTTGCGCTCGACATTGCGCTCGAGGAGCGCGAGGTTTCGCCTGATCGGCTCGCACGCGTGAACCCGCGCGGCGTTCAGCACGGTCACAAACGGAACCGTTGTCGTGCCGATGTTCGCGCCGACCTCCAGCACCTCGCGCCCGCGTAGTTCGATGAGTCCACCGACGCGCAGCAGCCGTTCGAGCCCGTAGGGGCCCGACACGTAGGTGCGCCGCGAGACGTCGTAGTCACGGGTCGAGACGACGAACGTTCCGGCGGGCCAGCGCACCGTGAGCGTGTGGCGAAAGCGCCCGGCGAGGAAGAACACGCCTTCGCGCAACAGCTCGCGCGGGATGTCGGTCCGGTTGGGTCCGTGGATCAGGCGTTGCGCGCGACGTCGTCCCGCCCGCCACAGCCTTGAGACCATCGTCACCTGCCTGTCACGCGAAGCGATCCGTAAGCCCCGAGGTCGGCGTAGTTCGCGCCTGGGTCGTAGACGCGGTAGCTCCCCGGCGTGAGTGCGAACGGTGCGGTCGTGGCGGCGTGGCCGGGGAATATCGCGCCCGTCTGCCCGACGAGGTGGCCGGCGCCGTTTGCCACCGCGACCTCGTGCACGAGCACCCCAGCGTTCGTGACGCGTAGCCGTACGAGCCCACGGGGGACGGTGATCGACTCGGGCGTGATCGTGTATTCCGTGACTCGCAGGCGCAGCAGGCCGGTGCGGTCGGTGGCGCTCGACTGCGCGCACCCGGCGAGCGCGAGGGCCAAGAGGAGCGCCGCCAGGAGTCTCGCCGCCATCGCGGGAGTCATTATCCGTATCATCTGCGCCCGCATGGGCCGTGCCGGGAAGATCGCTGCTAGCGCCATCGTCGCCTGCGCGGCGGCGGCGACGATCAGCGCCTGCGGCTCGCAGGGGATTGGCATCGCAAAGACAAGCCCCTACCACGCGGGCGCCGTGATCTTTCTTGATCACTGCTCGGGTTGCCACACGATGTCGCTCGCCGGCGCGAACGGCTCGGCAACCTCGATTCAGGGCCGCTTGCGCACGAACGCGCCGAACTTCGACTACCGCAAGGAGACCGTGGGGAACGTCCTCTACGCGCTCGAGAACGGCGGCTTCTCCGGCCAGATCATGCCCGAGAACATCGTCGTCGGTGCGCAGGCGCATGCCGTCGCCGAGTTCCTCGCGCACTACGCGGGCTACGAGGCGCCGAAGAGCCTCACGCTGGCGCCCTCGGGCCAGTAGGCTGGAGCCGTACTCGACCTCGCTCTGATCCGCGAGCAGCCGGACGCCGTACGCGCGGCGCTGGCGCGGCGCGGAGCGGAACTGGAGGAGGCGCTCGAGTTGGTCATCGAGCTCGATCGGCGCCGGCGCGCCGTGCTGCCCGAGCTCGAGTCGCTGCGTGCCGAGAAGAACGCCGCCTCCGATGCGATCGGGGCCGCCAAGCGAGATGGCGGCGACGTGAGCGAGCAGATAACGCGGATGCGCGAGCTCGGCGCCCGCGAGAAGGCGCTCGAAGGCGAGCTCGCGCTGGTCGACGCGGAGTTGCACGAGGCGCTCGTCCGGTTGCCGAATCCTCCGCTCGCCGACGCTCCGCTCGAGGACAGCGTGCTGCGGATCGTGGGGGACCCACGGATCGGCGAGGGCTTTCGCGACCACCTCGAGCTGGCGGGCTCGATGATCGACGTCGAGGCCGGTGCGCGCGTTTCGGGTGCGCGCTTTGCCTACCTGCGCGGCGACCTCGTCCTGCTCGAGCTCGCGCTCGTGCGCTGGGCGATCGATCGTCTGGTGTCAGAGGGCTTCGAGCCTGTGATTCCGCCCGTGCTGGTGCGAGAACACGCGCTCTTCGGCACCGGCATGCTTCCCGACACCGAGCAGCAGATCTATGCCGTGCCTGATGAGGGCCTCTACCTGACAGGCACATCCGAGGTTGCGCTCGCATCGCTTCACGCCGGCGAGATCCTCGACGAGGATGCGCTGCCGTTGCGCTACGCCGGCTTCTCCCCCTGCTTCCGCCGCGAGGCGGGGGCGGCGGGCAAGGACACGCGCGGGATCATCCGCGTGCACCAGTTCGACAAGGTCGAGATGTTCGTGTTCACGACCGCGGAGCACGGCCGGGACGAGCACGAGCGCCTGCTCGCGATCGAGGAGTCGATCCTGAACGACCTCGGCCTGCCCTACCGCGTGCTCAACATCGCCGCGTGGGACCTCGGCGGCTCGGCGGCGATGAAGTACGACTGCGAGGCCTGGCTTCCGAGCCAGCAGCGCTACCTCGAGCTGACGTCGGCCTCGAATACGACCGACTTCCAAGCGCGACGTCTGGAGATTCGTGTGCGCCCAGCGTCCGGGGGACGCGCGCTGACAGCGCACACGCTCAACGGGACCGCGGTTGCCGTGGGTCGCACGATCGTCGCACTGCTCGAGAACGGCCAGCGGGAAGACGGCTCGGTTGCGCTGCCCGGGTGCCTCGTGCCTTTTGGCGCTCCGGCCGTGGTTCGCGCGCCCGCTTGAGGCGCCGCCGCCGTCGGTCGACCGCTACTCGTCTCCCGCATCGCGGGCGAGTGGATCGCCCGGCTCGTGCGGTTCGGTGGGCAGCTCGTCCAGGCGCGCGAGCGCGAGCAGCTGCTCGACGACGATTCCCATTCGTGATGCCTCGTGCTCGATCTGCTCGGCCGCCTTGTCGCGCTCGGCTGTGGTTGCGGTTGCGCCGCGTCGCAATAACTCCGCGTAGCCCCGGATCGAGGTCAGCGGCGTGCGCAGCTCGTGCGAGGCGTCGGAGAGGAAGCGACGTAGGCGCTCCTCGCTCTGGCGCTGGCGCGCGAACGCATGCTCGATCTGCCCGAGCATCGTGTTCAGTGCTAGCCCGAGGCGCCCAACCTCGGTTCGCCCCTCGGCCGGGCTGACGCGCCGCGCGAGGTCCCCCGCCGCGATTGCTCCTGCCGTCGCGCCGATCCGATCGAGCGGGCGCAGGCCGATCCTGACGACGCCCCACGCCAGCAGCGCAAGCGCCGCGAGGACGGAGCCGATGACAATCGCTTCGATCGCCTTCAGGCGCGACAGCAATGCGTCGGTGCCGGCGAGCGAGAGTCCGACGACGGTCACGCCGGAGCCGATGTCTGCCGCGCGCGCCATCAAGCGGTATGACAGGTTGGGATCGCCGTTGGCGCGCACCGTGAACAGCCGCGTGTGGCCTTGAGTGCTCAGGTACGGGCGCAGGTCTCGCGGCAGCTGCGGCTCATTCTGGCCGGTGAACCCGTAGGCGACGGGTTTGCCGACGCGACCGCCCCGGGGACCGATGTGCTCGCCGAAGGTGCCGCGCGGGTCGATCTGGTAGTCGCGCTCGGGGCCGGGCGGGGGGCGACCGTTGCCGCTGTCGTGCCCGGGCCGGCGCGACGGCGCCGCCGGACCGCGAAGGTGATTGAGCCCATCGACCTGGTCTTCGACGCTGTTGAACGAGGTGATCACGTCGGCGTTGACCTGCCCGAGCAGGAACGAGCGCTCCTCGCTATAGGTCACATAGCCCGCGACGACGAGCCCGATTGCTGCGAGCACGACGAGCCCGACGAGCAGGCGGGCGCGCAGGGATCCGAGCCCCAGCCGGCCCACCTAACCGCGGGGCAACCGCAGCGCGTAGCCGAACCCACGAACGGTGTGGATCAGCGGCGGCTCTTCGACGTCGACCTTCTTGCGCAGATAGCTGATGTAGGTCTCGAGCACGCGCGCGTCGCCGCCGAAGTCGTATTGCCAGACGTGGTCGAGCAGCTGCGAGCGCGTCAGCACGCGCCGCGGGTTGAGCATCAGGTAGCGCAACAGGCGGAATTCGGTCGCCGTCAGCTCGATCGGCCGGCCGCCGCGCGAAACCTCTCGCGTGTCCTCGTCGAGCTCGAGGTCGCCGAACACGAGCCGCGGAGAGCGCTCGACGCCATGCCCGCTGCGGCGCAGGACAGTGCGGATCCGCGCCACGAGCTCTTCGAGGCTGAAAGGCTTCGTCATGTAGTCATCGCCGCCGACGGTCAGACCGTGGACGATGTCCTCGGTCGCGTCGCGCGCGGTTAGGAAGAGGATCGGCACGCCCGTCCGCGCTCCGGCCAGGCGGCGTGCCACCTCGAAGCCGTCGATGTCGGGCAGCATCACGTCGAGCACGATGACCGCCGGCTTACGAGCTGCGACCGCTGCGATCGCGTCGGCGCCGTTTGCCGCTGACTCGACCTCGAAGCCCTCGAAGCGCAGCGCCATCGAGATCACGTCGACGATGTTCGGCTCATCGTCGACGACGAGCACGCTGAGCTTCTCGCCTTCTTGCACGGCGGGATCATCGCGCCGAAGCCTGTGTGTTTCCTGAGAGGCGACTGAAACCGTTACTCAACTACCGTCCAGTCCGATGGAGGACGCTGCCGCCGGTGCCGGCATCAGTCTCGCTGGCCTGACCAAGACGTTTCGCAGCCCCGATGGGCCGGTCCACGCGGTCCGGGGCGTGGACGTGGATATCCCGCGCGGCCAGACGGTCGCGCTGCTCGGTCCGAACGGCGCCGGCAAATCGACGACGATCGACATGTTGCTGGGGCTCACGCCGCCCGACGCCGGCAGCGTGACGCTCTTCGGTCGCGAGCCGCGCACCGCGGTCAACGCCGGGCTGATCGGCGCGATGCTGCAGACCGGTTCGCTGATCCAGTATCTCTCGGTGCGCGAGCTCCTGACGATGATGGCGGGCATGTTTCCGGCGCCCGCCGATGTCGGTGAGGTGATGGCGAAGACCGGTCTCGAGCGCATCGCGCGGCGCCGCACGCAGAAGCTCTCCGGTGGCGAGACCCAGCGCGTGCGCTTCGCGATCGCGCTGATCAGCAACCCCGACCTGCTCGTGCTCGACGAGCCGACGGTGGCGATGGACGTCGAGTCACGCCACGAGTTCTGGGAGGCGATGCGCGACTTCGCCGCGCGCGGCAAGACCGTCCTCTTCGCCACCCACTACCTCGAGGAGGCCGACCAGAACGCCGATCGGGTGATCCTGATGGCGCGCGGGCAGGTCGTCGCCGACGGGCCGCCGACCGAGATCAAGGGCCGGGTCGGCTTCCGCACGCTGCGGGCAACGCTCCCTGGCGTGCAGGCCGACGAGTTGCTGGCCCTCCCGGGCGTCAGCTCCGCCGAGCGCCGCGGCGAGGCGATCATCCTCAGCTGCTCGGACTCCGACCAGACGATCCGCGCGCTGCTCGAGCGTCATCCTGCCGCGCGCGACATCGAGATCACGGGTGGCGCGCTCGAGGACGCGTTCCTCGCGCTCACCGCCGACGACGCTGAGCCGGTGGCGCGGTGAGAGGCATCCTCTACACCCGCTACGAGCTCCTGCGCGCGATCCGCAACCGCCGCTTCTTCTTCTTCTCGATCGGCTTCCCGCTCGTGTTCTACCTCGTGATCGCGGCCCCGTACCGCAACAACCAGAACTTCGACAACAGCGGCATCTCGTTCCCGCTCTACTACATGGTCGGGCTGACCTCACTCGGCACGATGATCGCGATGATCTCGAGCGGCGCGCGGATCGCCGCCGAACGCCAGGCCGGCTGGACGCGACAGCTGCGGATCACGCCGCTGACGACGCGCGACTACTTCCGCGCCAAGGTCCTCACCGCCTACATGATGGCCTGCCTGACGATCCTCGTCCTCTCCCTCGCCGGGGCATTGCTGGGCGTGAGCCTTCCGGCCGGCCGCTGGCTGGAGATGGTCGGCCTGATCCTCGTCTCGCTGGCGCCCTTCGCGGCGCTCGGGATCATGCTCGGGCACCTCCTCAACGTCGACGCGATCGGCCCGGCGACCGGCGGCGGCGCCTCGCTGCTCGCGTTCCTCGGCGGCACCTGGTTCCCGCTCAAGCACGGGTTCCTCCTGGAGCTCGGCCGGCTCCTGCCGTCCTACTGGCTCGTCCAGGCTGCCCACGTCGGACTGACGGGGCACGGCTGGCCGCTGCGCGCCTGGATCACGATCGGCGTCTGGGCGCTGCTGCTGGCGATTGGCGCCGCCTGGGCGTTTCGACGCGACACCAAGCGCGTGGCCTAGGGGCGCCGGCCGCCTGCTAGTGCGCCCCCGCGTCGGGCGGCGGTCGATCCGGCGCCATCGCCGCCACGTCGGCGACGAGCTGGCTCGGACTCTGCGTCGGATGCACCTCCATCCGCGGCAGGGCGTAGGGATTGTCCTCCGGCCCCGCCCAGCCCGGGTACTCCGTCGTAGAGCCGCGGAATCCGGCCGTCTGGAGCGCGGCGATCACGGTCGGGTTGTACTCGCCCGAGGGGTAGCAGAACCAGTTGACTGGCACGTGGAAGATCCGCTGGATCTTTCGGCGCGTCGTCGCGGTCTGGAAGCGCAGCGCTGCGGCGTCGAGGCCGACCATCCCCGTGTGGTCATAGCCTTGCGTGTCGAGCTCCCAGTGATCGTCGCGGACGAGCTCGCCGATCTCGTGGTGTGAGATCCCGCCGTTTGCCCACGAGAGGCCGGTCAGCTGGAGGTTCTCGACCCCTGGCCAGCCGAGCCGCTTGAGCACCGGAGCCGCGTACTGGAACTGCGTCTCGTAGCCGTTGTCGAAGCTGACGACGATCGGCCTACCGCACGGTAGCCGCTTGTGCTGGTGCCAGTTCGCCCACAGCTGATCGAGCGTCACGGCGTGGTATCCCGCCACGACGAGTGCGTGCATCTGCGCCGCGAACAGCGAGGGCTGCACATACAGCAGCGGGAACGGCGCGCCCGGGGGGGCCGGCGCGATCACGTGGTACTCAAGGATCGGCGCGCGCTCGCGACGGTACGGCGCGAGGCATCGGTCGATTGATCCATGCGCCTTGGCGACCGTCACGGGCGCGGTCGCCGCTGGCCGTCGCTCCGGTCGCTTGTGGGCCCCGCCGCCGGTGGCCGCGATCGCGAAGCCGCCGGCGGCAAGCGCGCAGAAGAGCACCAGCCCGGCGCTACGCCGGCGGCGGCGTACCGCGCGCTGGCGCGCCTCGCGTCGCCCGGCGCCCGCCCGCGGTTCACTCACGCGCGCCCAGTCTCGCTCGCACCGTCGGCCATTCGCTCGCGATGATGCTGTAGTAGGCGCTGTCGCGGATCACCTCGCCGCGGACGACCATGTGGCTGCGGAAGGTGCCCTCGTAGCGCGCACCGATTCCCTCGAGCGCCGCGCGCGAGCGCTCGTTGAGCGCGTCGGTCTTGAACTCGACACGAATGCAATCGAGCGCGCCGAACGCGTGACCGAGCAGCAGCAGCTTCGTCTCGCGGTTTGCCCCGGTGCGCCACGCCTCGGGACGCAGCCACGTGCCGCCGATCTCGAGACCACGGTGTTCGGGGCGTAGCGCGTGATAGCCGGTCGCGCCGATCGCGCTGCCGCTCGCCAGATCGATCGTTGCGAACATCTCCGATTCGCCGCGGTCGAGCGCCCGCTCGAAATAGCGGTCGAAGATCTCCGGCGAGGCGCTCGCGTTGAGGGGCATCCAGCGCCAGGTCTCCGGCTCGCGCGCCGCCTCGTGTAGCTGCGCGCGGTGGCGCTCCTCGAGCGGCTCGAGACGGACGAGCGCGCCTTCGAGGACCGGTCTCAGTTCCGCGGCATGCCACACGGAGCAAAGCATGCCCTACCGGACCGTCGAGGTCTCAGCCGGCGGTGCCGGCTCCGAGCAGCTCTCGCAGCAGCGCCGCGAGACGCAGCATGCCCGCGCGTCCGATCTCCTGGGAAGCCTCGGTGAGCGCGGCTTCGATGGCGGTGCTCGCCCGCGTCAGCAGCGCCTCGCCCTCGGCGCTGAGGCGCAGCGCGTAGGAGCGTCGATCCTCTTGATTGCGCTCGCGCATGACGAGATTCCGCGCCTCCAGCGCATCGACGAGCTCCACGATCACGGGACCGCTGACGTCGAGGCGCGTGGCGATCTCGTGCTGCGAGCAAGGTCCGAGGTCGCGCACGCTCGTCATCAGCCCGTATTCGCGCACGTCGAGCCCGACCGGCTGTAGAGCCCGGTTCGCGCGCGCGGCCAGCAGGAAGTGCGCGCGGGCGATCCGGTAGGTGACGGTCCGCGAGATCGGCGCCGCCACATCGGGCAATGCCGGCCCGAGGAGCGCCCCGAGCAGAGCGTAGAGTCGGTCGCGCTTCGCCACGCTGAGGCGCTCCGTCACACGTTCATCCGCCGCGAGCATCTCCGGAGCGGCGCGTGCGAGCGCGGCGGCGCCGCCCTCTGTCGCACTCACGAGGTGCGACCTGCGGTCGTGCGGGTTGCGCTCGCGTGCGACCAATCCCTGCCGCTCCAGGCTGTCGAGGAGGTGCACCATCACGCTGCGATTCACGCTCAGGACGAGTGCCAGCTCGTGCTGAGGCTGCGGTCCGATCGCGAGCAGGCGTGAGACGATCGCGAGCTCGCGGGGGTGCGGACGCGTATCCGCCTCGGCGTGGATTGCCTGGACCTGTTGGAAGGTGCGGTGCAGGAGGTAGCCGATGTTGTCGGCGAGCGAGGGAGAGAGGATGGTTTCGGCAGGCTGCGGCACGGGCACGGAGGATAACGGGAACTAGATAACCTTAACGATCGTTAGTTAAAATGATGATAAGGTTGACGGCGCACACTTCGGACGCGCAACACGGGAGGCGCTAATGGCACGCAAGTGGTGGACCCTGGTCGCGGTCTCGATCGGCATTTTCATGCTGCTCCTCGACCTCACGATCGTGAACGTCGCGCTGCCGACGATCCAGCACAGCTTTCACGCATCGCTCTCGGCGTTGCAGTGGGTGATCGACGCCTATGCGTTGGCACTCGCGGCGATGCTGCTGACGACCGGATCGCTCGCCGACCGATTCGGGCGGCGGCGCCTCTTTGCGATCGGCATCACGATCTTCACGCTTGGGTCAGTCCTCTGCGGGCTGAGCGGATCGGCGGCCTTCCTCTGCGTCGCGCGCGGTCTGCAGGGGATCGGCGGGGCGACGATGTTCTCGGTTGCGCTCGCGCTGATCTCCGACGCCTTCCGCGGGCGTGACCGCGGCGCGGCTTTCGCGGTCTTCGGCGCGACGACCGGCGTCTCGGTTGCGGTCGGCCCCGTGCTCGGGGGGATCATCACGACCGACCTCTCCTGGCGCTGGATCTTCTTCGTCAATGTCCCGCTTGGCCTGATCGCCTTCGCGATCACGCTGATGCGCGTCAGCGAGTCGCGCGATCCGAACGCGACGCGCGCGGACTGGGCCGGGTTCATCCTCTTCACGACGGCGCTCGCGGCGCTCGTTTACGGGTTGATCCGGGCCAACGCGCTCGGCTGGGGCGCCGGCGAGGTGCTCGGCTGCTTCGCCGCCTTCGCCGTCCTGCTGGCGGCGTTCATCGGACTCGAGTTGCGTTCCTCCTATCCAATGCTCGATCTCTCGCTGCTGCGCAAGCCGGCCTTCACCGGTGGACTCGTGGCCGCGTTCGCCGTCAACGGTTCGATCTTCTCCCTACTCACCTATCTCACGCTCTACCAGCAGAACATCCTCGGCTTCTCTGCCCTCTCGACCGGCCTGCACTTCCTCGTGCTGACCGGCGCCCTGTTCGTGATCTCCGGCGTCGCGGGCCGTCTGTCGAGCCACCTCCCCGTACGCACCATGATCGCGCCCGGGTTCGTATTGATCGGTGCCGGCCTGCTGATGATGCGCGGCATCAATGTTTCGACCGGCTGGACGCACCTGATCCCGGGGTTCGTCCTGACGGGCCTCGGCGCTGGGCTGGTCAACACGCCGCTCGCGTCGACCGCGGTCGGCGTCGTCGATCACACGCGCGCCGGGATGGCATCGGGTATCAACTCGACCCTGCGCCAGGTCGGCACTGCGACCGGCGTCGCCGCGCTCGGCTCGCTGCTGGCCACCCAATCGCGCTCGGTGATCGTCTCCGACCTTGCCCACACGCCGCTCGCACGCTCGGCCCGCGCGATCGCCGCCCACATCACGAGCGGGGGTGGCGGAACCACGAGCGCCGGCGGCGCGCTCAACCGCACGGTGGCCCACGCGGCAAAGGCCGGTTTCGTCAGCGGGCTCAACGAGGTGACGCTGATCGCGGCCATCCTCGCCTTCATCGGCGCGGTCTTTTCATTCGTGCTGATCCGTCAGCGCGACTTCGTCCGGGCCTCCGAGGAGGGCGGCGTGGAGGGTCTGGCAGCGGCTTAGCTAAGCGGGCTCGACGCATCGCTGCGGGCATGGACGACTATCTCAGCAAACCGATCCGGATGCCGGCCCTCACCGAGGTCCTCGCCCGCTATATCCCAGGCCAACCGCAGCCCGAGCCGATTCGCGCTGACCGCTCAACGCCGGCGCGTCAACACCGCTGACCGATTCGCGATCGGGAGTCAGAGGCGGAGAGGGAGGGATTCGAACCCTCGGACGAGCTTCCGCCCGTCACGCGATTTCCAGTCGCGCCCGTTCGTCCACTCCGGCACCTCTCCGTGCGGTGACGGCGCCGAAGGCTACGCGATAACCTGCGTCCCGGCGACCGGGTCGCCGCGACAGGCTATGGACATGCTCGCGTTCGGCAAGGCATTCAATGAGACGTTCGGCCTCGTGGCGACCTTTATCGGCATCGGGGTCATCGTCAACGTGCTGATCGTCTACATCGTGATCCAGGTGCGCGGCGAGCATCAAAGCAACGAGGAGCAACGCGCAGAGCATCGGCGCCGCCTCGGCTCCTGACCCGCAGTTACGCGTTCACGCGGACTTTGTAGATCGTGGCGTTCGTCTGGCCGTCGTCCTCGACGCCGCCGAGCACCAGAAAGCCGGTCGGCGTACTGACCGCAGCCGCGTCGTCGAGCTTGACCGGGAGCGTTCCGAGCACGGTGACGGGGTGGCCGGTCGCCGGGAAGCCAACGATCTCGGCCGTTTGATCCCCGGCAACCGTTCGCGTGCCGCCGATGACGACGATCTTTCCGTGCGCTGGGACCGCCGCCGCGTTGGTCAGCGGCTGCGGCAGCGAGCCGATCCGCGTCACGGTCGCGCTGCTCGGATCGAAGCGGTAGATCGTGTTCAGCGTCGTGTTGCCGTCGGCTCCCCCGACCACGTAGACGTTGCCGCCAAGCACCGCCGCCGCGGCCCCTTCGACCGGCTCGGGCAGGCTGGCCACCGTGCGCGAGCCAACATTCGGGGTGTAGGCGACGATCGTTGAGAGGTCGGTTGTGCCATTGGAGCCGCCGATCACGTAGGCCGTGCCGCCGATTCGCGCGACGGCGGCGTTGCTCGTCGGCTGGGGAAGGCTCGCGACGATCGTGGGCGTGCCGCCCTGTGCTATCGACACGATGTCCGTCGTTGGCCCGCCCGTCCCGGCGCCGCCGAACAGATAGGTCGTACCGGCGAACTGGACCGCTCCGGCGCCGCCGACCGCTGCCGGCAGGGCGGCGGCGGCGGTGGTTGTCTGCGTGCCGTCGAAGCTCTGTATCGCGCCCACGGCAGTGTTGGCCGAGTCGAGGCCCCCGAGCAAGAGGGCTGCGCCGCCGGGCTGGGGAACCGCGGCGGCGCTCGCCACCGCGGTGGCGAGCGTGCCGGCCGAAGCGATGCTGACGAGCGGTGCCGCGCCGCTCACCGGATGCCTGTGTTGTCGGACCGGCGGCGGCGCGGATGGGGGAGCCGCTGAGCGCACGTCCAACACGTGCAGGGTCGCCAGGGTGACCACCGAGACCGCAGCGGCGACCGCGGCGAGGGCCCCTAGCGCCAGCGCTCGGCGACGCGCGTGCGACGCTCGGTGCGAGCGCGTCGGCCCGAGACGTGGCTGTACCTGGCTCACGTCGCGTTCCTAGCGCACGCTCCAGCCTCGTGTCGTGCACGCGAGTTGTGACTGAGCGGGTTATGAGCTTCCAAGGCTGCCTCTTGCCTAAGCAACTTGTACCCCCCCGCCATCGCATGAGGGCCAATTTCACGAACTCGCTAACAGTTCCTTCACATGCCGCCCGTACACGCGTCGACGGTAGCCTGAGAAGGATGTGTGGGCGCTACACGACCGTCGCCGATCCCGCGGATATCGAGCAGCGGTTCGGTGTCAGCGTGCCATTCAGCGAAGGGACGCGCCGCTACAACATCGCTCCGACCGAGTCTGTCGTGGCGATCGTGCTCGGCCGGGACGGCGCCCCCGTCGCGCGCGAGCTTCGCTGGGGCCTGATCCCCAGCTGGGCCAAGGACGCGAAGGTCGCGAGCAGGATGATCAACGCGCGCGCGGAGAGCGCGGACACGCGCCCCGCCTACCGTCGCCTGCTGGCGAGTGCGCGCCACCGGGCACTCCTTCCTGCCGATGGCTTCTACGAGTGGCTGCGATCGGAGGATCGCCGTCAGCAGCCGGTTCCGTTCCGCTTCACCCTGCGCGACGGTGGGCTATTCGCGCTTGCGGGACTCTGGACGCGCGCTTACCTCCCCGCGGACGAGCCGGGCGGCCAGGAGCGCCCAATCGAGACGGTGACGATCCTCACGACGCGCGCCAACTCGGTGGTCTCGCGGCTGCACGACCGGATGCCGGTGATCCTCCCCGATCGGCTGAGCGAGCGGGCATGGCTCTCGCCCGAGCTCGACCTCGACGGAGCAAAGGCGCTCTGCGTCCCGCTCGAGGATCAGCTGCTGATTGCCACCCCGGCCAGTCCGGCGGTCAACAAGTCGGGCATCCCGGAAGGCCCGGAGCTGCTTGTCGCGAGTTGAGCGCGGCGTTTCGCAGCGCAAGCCAGCGCACCACCACCGCCCACGCGGGGCTCGCAGGGTCGAGGTGTGAACGGTGGCGCGTGCTGGCGTCGCGGTCGAGCTCGACCAGCTCGACCGCGCCGCCGGCGGCTCGCGCGGCGCGCGCGTAGTTACGGGAGTGGAGCGCGGAGACGACGCGATCGTCCGTTCCGTGGACGAGCAACGTAGGCATTGGCAGGGGTACTCGCGCGAGCGGATCGGCGAGCGCGTAGCGGTCCGCGAAACGTTCCGGCGAGCCGCCCATCAACGAGGCGACGGCGCCCCCACCGGTCGCCCTGTAGATGCCGGCAAGGTCCGCGGGCGCTGCCTGCGCGACGATCGCGATCGGCGACACGAGCGGGTTGGCGCCAGGTGCTCCTGCGGGCAGGCTGGCGCGGCTGCCGGCCCAGAGGGCCAGCGCGGCGCCAGCCGAGTGGCCGAGGACCGTCACCGCGTCGATATCGACCGGTGCCTTCAGACCTGCGAGGGCGTCGATCGCGCTCGCGACATCCGCAAAGGTCGCGGGCCAGCCACCGCCCTGGCCCCGGCCGACGCATCGATACTCGATGTTCCAGACCGCAAATCCCCGCCGGACCAGATCGCCCGCAAGCCCGCGCATCACGAACTTCGTGTAGCCGGCGCGCCACGAGCCGCCGTGGATCGTGACGAGTACCGGGTGCGGGCCATCGCCGGCAGGAAGCCAGAGCTCAGCGCGCTGGCAGTTGTGCTCGCGCCCGTAGGCGTAGCTGCGTCTGGGCCTCAGAAAGTCGAGCAGCAGACGCAGGCGTGGCATTTCAGAGCCGGCGACTGAGCGGAGGGGGAGGGATTCGAACCCTCGTCGGACGTAACCGCCCGAAACGGTTTTCGAGACCGCCGCATTCAACCGCTCTGCCACCCCTCCGGATGACGCGGTGCAGACTAGCCATCATCGCGCACAGCGGAGCGGTGAGGCACGCGAATCCGGAGCTCGCGCTCCCAGGTGGCGGCCGTGACACCCCGCCGGCGTAGCGCGTCCCTGTCGATCTCCCCCTTCGCCGTGCGCGGCATCGAATCGACGAGCTCGACGAAGCGCGGCAGTGCCGGCGGCCCAAGACGAGGCCGGCAGAAGAGGAGCAGCTCGGTCTCGTCGACATCGCGACCGGCCTCGAGCACGACGACCGCCATCACCTCGTCGTGTCCGCCCTCCACGGCAACTCCGAACGCGGCCGCAACGGCCACATCCGGATGCTCGTGCAGGACGCGTTCAACGTCCTCGCCGTCGATGCTTGCCGCCGGCGTCTCGATCAGGCCACTTGCTGCTTCCTGGAGGGTCAGTGAGCCGTCGGCCTGCCATACCGCGCGGGCACCGGTGTGGAACCAGAGGTTGCGTAGCGCCGCCGCTGTGGCAGCCGGCAGCTCGAAGTATCCGCTCGTCACGCTGAATGGCTCGCGCGGGCGCACGACGATCTCGCCTGGGACGCCCGCCGGCTGCGCGGCGTCGTCCGCGTCGACCACGGCGACCTCGAACTCCGCGAGCGGCAAGCCGAGCGAGTCGGGTCTCGCCGGCGCGCCTTTGCGCGCGGTGACGCGTCCAAGCTCGGTCGAGCGGTAGCCGCTGCGAAGCTCGACGTCGAAATGGGTGCGGAAAGCCGCGAACAGCTCGGGCGCCACGCTTGCTGAAAGCGCGGCGCGCACCGAATGCCGGCGATCGTCGCGGCTGCGCGGCTGCGCCAGCAGCGTGCTCGCCATTGCGCCGGCTAGATAGGTGCGGGTCGCGCCATGCTCGGCCGCGAGGCGCCAGTAGCGCGCGGCCGAGAAGCGCCCTGCGCAGACGAGCGTCGCGCCCGACAACAGCACCGACCAGAGGCTTGCGATCGTCTCGGCGCGGAACATCGGGAGCGCAGTCAGGCAGACATCCGAGGGCCCGATCTCGAGCAGCTCCGCGTCGTGGATCCCCCACCAATACAGCTGCGCGTGCGGGCAGCACACGCCCTTGGCCGCTCCCGTCGCGGGCCCTTCGTAGAAGATCGCGAAGGCGTCTCCCGGCCGCGAGGCGCCCGCGGCGATCGCTTTCTCGAGCGCCGGCAGCGGCTCACAGCGATAGCCGTGTGCGCGGTGGGCGCGTGCGCGGTCGAGCAGCCACACATGCTCGAGGCTGGTCGGCGGCGGGACGCGCGCCAGCGCGTCGAGATGCTCGGTCTCGATCAGCAGCGCCCGTGCACCGGAGTTGCGCAGCGCGTGCGCGAGTCCGGCACCGCGGATAGCCGTGTCGAGCGGTACCGCCACCGCGCCAAGCCAAGCGCACCCGGCAACCAGCTCGACTACCTGGCGCGGACTACCAGCCACCGCGGCCACGCGGTCGCCGGCACGGATGCCGGCGTCCTGCAGCGCGGCGGCCCAGCTCGCGGCCGCTTCGCGCAGTTCGCGGTAGCTCAGTGTCTCTCCGGCCGTGGTCCTCAGGAGCGGCTTGCGCTCGAGCGCCGCCGCTTGGTGCTCGAGCACCGCCGCGAGCGTCCGCTCACCCGGTGGCAGAGCACGCAGCAGTCCCGCCGGCTCTGACTTCGCGGGTGTCGGGATGCTCACGCTCCTATCTTGACGCAGCCGCCGTGGTTGCTGCGCATGCCGGTCTCAACCCGCTCTCAACCGCGCCGCGAGGCGAAGAACGCGCGCAGCAGGTCGCCCGACTCCTCGGCAAACAGCCCGCCGGCCACCTCCGGTCTGTGGTTGAGGCGAGGCTCGCCACAAACGTCGAGCACGCTGCCGGCGGCACCCGCCTTCGGATCGTGTGCGCCAAACACCAGTCGCGGGATGCGCGCGAGCACGATCGCGCCCGCGCACATCGCGCAGGGCTCGAGCGTCACGTACATCACGCAATCGAGCAGTCGCCAGTCGCTCGCGCCGCGCGCAAGCTCGCGCAGCGCGAGCATCTCCGCATGCGCAGTCGCGTCTGCCCGCAGCTCGCGTTCGTTGTGGGTCGCGGCGACGACCTCGCCGTTACGCACCACTACGGCTCCTACGGGGACGTCGTCGTGCTCGAGTGCGCGTTCGGCCTCGCGCAGAGCGAGTCGCATGAAATGCTCGTCGAGTCTGAAGAAGCGTTCCGTCACCCCACAAGCTAAGCAGCGCGACCCCCGCGCCATCTGGCTCGTTACGCTTCTGTGGGAGTCAGCCGGCGCAGCGGATAATCGGCTGGGCCTGCAATGACAGCCGACGAAAGCAACCGCAAACCGCTTCGTGCGGGCCGATACATCTCGCTTGCGCTGGTGTGCGCTCTGCTCGCGTCGCCGGCGAGTGCCCTCGCCACGAGCGCCCCGTATGCCGCCGGCGTCGTCGTCGTCGGGCTGGCGGCACACTCACCGGCATCCGTGCGCAACGCGACGCTCGCCGCTGTGGGAATGCGGAGCGCCGATACCGACGCCGCCGGCGTAGCGGAGGTCAAGCTGCGCCGCGGGGTGAGCGTCCAGTCTGCGCTGCGCCGGCTTCGCGGGCGAGCGGGCGTGCGCTGGGCGGTGCCCGACTACATCGCGCACATGGCCGTGGACGGCGCTCCGCTCGCAACCGGCGGCTTCCCACCCGGCGTCCTGCCCGGCGATGACCAGCTCGCACCAACGCCCTTTCTGCCGAACGATCCCGGTGCGAGCGGCGTGCCGGGGGGATGGGAAGCGCTGCAGTGGAACTTCGACGGGCAGTGGGGCGTGCAGGCGCCGCAGGCCTGGGCCAACCTCATCGCCGACGGGCATCCTGGCGGGTACGGCGCCGGGATCGTCGTGGCGGTGCTCGACACCGGTATCGCGTACGCGGATCACGGCCGCTACGTGCGCTCCCCGGACTTCAACGCCTCGCAGTTCGTCGCCGGCTACGACTTCATCTCGCACACCGCCTACCCCGAGGATCGCAACGGTCACGGAACGCAGGTCGCCGGCACGATCGCCGAGGCGACCAACAACGCGATCGGCGTGACGGGCCTGGCTTATGGCATTCGAATCATGCCCGTCCGGGTTCTCAACTCGCAGGGCAACGGCCGGGCGTCGACGATCGCGAAGGGCATCATGTTCGCCGTTCGCCACCACGCCCAGATCATCAACTTGAGCCTCGAGTTCGACGCTGGGACGGTCACGGCCGCCGACATTCCGCAGTTGATCGAGGCGATCGACTATGCCCACGCGCACAACGTCTTGGTTGTCGCCGCCGCCGGGAACGAATCGGTCCCGCAGATCTCATACCCGGCCAGGGCGCCCGGTGTGCTCGCGATTGGTGCGACGACGATCGACGGTTGCCTCGCGTACTACTCGAATTACGGCCCGGGACTTGCGCTCGTTGCCCCCGGCGGCGGTGGCGACGCGACAATCGCCGACGACCCGCAGTGCCAGCCCAACGGCTCCGTTTCGGCTGCGGATGACATCTACCAGGAGACTTTCGCCAACATCAGCAACCCGAATCCGCGCGTGTTCGGCCTCCCGAGCGGCTACTACGGCACCTCGATGGCGGCACCGCATGTCAGCGCAATCGCGGCCCTCGTGCTCGCGAGCGGCGTGCTCGGGCCGCACCCGACGATCGAGCAGCTCGTTGCGCGGCTCGAGCAGACGGCGACGCCACTAGGGGCTGGCGGGCATGACGATCCGCAGTATTTCGGCGCGGGTCTCGTCAACGCGGCGGCGGCGACGGCGCCAAGCGGATCGACCGGTGGCACCGGGACGACCGGCAGCAGCGGGACGAGCGGGACGAGCGGGACGAGCGGCCCGACCGGCTAGGCGGCCGCCTTCAGGGCTGGGGTGTGCGGATGATCATCACGGCGCACGGCGCGTGGTGGGAGATCTTGTCCGGTACCGAGCCGAGCAGGAACCGGCTCGGCCCAGTCGTGCCGCGGTTGCCGACGATGATCAGGTCGGCACCACGCTCCTCGGCGACATCGAGTATCGCGTCGGCGGCATCGCCGCGACGCGCATAGACATCGACCGTCACGCCGGCCGCGCGAACCATCGCCGCCGCGTCTTCAAGCGTCGCGTCGACCATCTCGCGTGGCGGGCCGAGCGCCCACTCGACCGCGCCTGCGCGCTCGCGCACGGCGACGCTCGGTGATGGCTCGTAGGCGCACACGAGGTGGACGTGGGCGCCGAGCACGCTGGCGAGCTCTGCCGCTTGGCGCACCGCCTCGCGCGCCGCGTCCGAGCCGTCGGTGCCGACAACGATCGCGCTGAATGGCACTAGCTCAGCTTGACGATCGCGACGATCATCCCGATCACCACGAACAGGACGATCGCCGCCTGGAGCCAGATCCAGGTTGGCGTCATCGCCCGAAGCCTATCTCGATACGAGCGCTAGCCGGTGGTGGTCCCGCTCGCGCCGGTGGCGGCGAGCGTGCGTGGCTGCCATTCGGATGTGTAGCCGGCGAAGCGCGGCGCGTCCAGGCGCGCCCGGATCGCAGGGATCGCGGCCGGGTACTTGGCGAGCAGCAGTTGGCTCGCCGGACCGTACCCCTCGTTGTAGAGGATCATCTTCACGCGCGGGTGCTTGGCGATCCAGTCGAAGAACTCATTGACGAAGCCTGCGCTGTCGCTCTCCCACATCGCCCATTCCGCGAACGCGAACGGCTTGCCGCCGAACCGCTTGTAGAAGGCGTTCAGGCCGGCGAAGTTGGGGAAGGCGCTGTAGAAGTCAGTGCCAACCCAATCGACGTACTCGCTGCCAGGCCAGTACGAGGCAGCGCTCTCCGATGGCACGTTCGGCGTGCCTGCGGTCTCCGGGCACCAGATGAACGCGACCGGAGAGCTCGGCAGCGTGGCCGACGGCGAGACGCCCTGGAGCGGCGGCAGGTTCAGCGCCGCGAGCTTCGCGTCGATCGCGTTGACCGGTCCCCCGCGCAGGATCGTCACGGAACGGCGCCAGGCCGAGATGAATGCGGCGTGCGAGTACGCGACCCCGCGCGGGCTGCCGGCGAGGTCGTCGGCCGAGTAGGCGTTGTGGGCGTTGTTCATCTCGGGTAGGAGCCGGATGTAGACGGGTGCTTTATGCGCGGCGATCGTGTGTACGAGCTGGAGCAGGTAGCTGTCGCCATGGCCTGTCGCGATCGCAGCGGGCGTGATCCCGCCGCTCGCGGCTCCCATCGTCGTGCCGATGTGCAACATCACGCGCGCCCGCGAGCCGGCAGCGTCGTTGAAGGCCCAATCCTCGCTGTGCCCCCAAGTCACGAACGAGCCGAAAACGGCCGGATGCTTGCCCGTCTCCGCGGCGAACTCACGCGCGTCGTCGCCGGAGATTCCGCTGAGAATCTCGCCGGGCGGGGGAGTGAGCAGGTCGGTAGGCGCGGTCGAGCCGGTGGCAGCGGTCGCTCCGGTCGTGCCAGACGCGCCCGTGCTCGTCGCCGGCGGTCCAGCCGATGCCGAGGCAGCGAGCAGTGAGAACGTGACGATTGAGATCGCGACGGCGAGGCTCGCGCGCAACCGCCGGGGCGTGCCGTCCGTGGCCTCCCCGGCGACTGCTCTCATGTCAACGACCGTCCGGTCGCGCAGTCGCGCTGTAGCGGGCGATTGTCTTGCGGGCACCCAATCGCTATCGGGCTCGCAGCGCCCGAGCTGAAGCGAATCGCAGCGATCCCCGGCGTCTGTCGAGTGCCTTCTCGTAGACTGGCGCTGCGTGTCAGGTGCCCAGAGACTCGCAACCCGCCTGCTTCTGGCGCTGTCGATCGCGGTCGGCGGCTTCGCAGTTGCGGCGGGCGCCGCGAGTGCCGCGCCGCTCACGCTCTACGCGGCGCCGGCAGGGAGCGGAAACTGTGCCGACCCGGCCGATGCCTGCACGCTTGCGAGCGCGCTGGGCATGGCGGGCGGCGAGGCGGGCGATGCCGTCACGATCCAACTCGCCGCCGGCGTCTACGGGTCGGCGACGATCTCTGCCGGCAGTGAGACGTCGCTCGCACTCGCGGGCACGGGCGGCGCTGTAATCAGTACCGCGACCGGTGGCGCGCTCACAGTGAACGCGAGCGGTCTCACGGTCACGCTCGAGCAGCTCGCGATCGAGGGCGGGAGCGCGGATGTTCAGCTAACAGCGGCGACGCACCTCACGATCGTCGATTCGGCCCTGATCGCGGGTGCCGGCGATGGCCTGGACGCGAGCGGCGGAGCGCTCCTGATCAGAGACTCGACAATTGCAGGCAACGCCGGGCGCGGGATCTACGACACGCACGCGACGGCGGCTGCGCTGTATGGCAGCACGATCGCACACAACAACCAGGCTGGCGTGATCGAAGCCGGCGCGAGCTCGCCGGTCGACCTCAGTGCGGATCTTCTCTTTGCCAATGGGAGCAATGACTGCTCCGGGGCGGGCACGATCACCGACCAGGGCTACGACGACAGCGAGGACTCGACGTGTCCGGTCGGCGCGACGAGCCACGACAACGACGCGCAACTCTCAGTCGCTGCGCCTGCCGCCAACGGCGGCAGCACGGAGACCGCGCGCCTCGACAGCACGGGGGACCCGAACGCCTCCGTGCCGACCGCCTTCACGATCCCCGGCGACAGCGTCGCGTTCTGCGCCGGTAGCGACGAACGGGGCATCGCGCGCACCCAGGGTCCGGCCAGCTCCTGCGATGCCGGCTCCTACGAGTATGCGCCACCGGTCGTCACCGCCATCAGCCCGCGCTCCGCACTCGAGCCTGGGCTCACGGCCACGCTGAGCGGCTACGGCTTCGCGAACGGAACGACCGCCAGCTTCGGCTCGACCGCGGCTCCGATCACGAGCGAGAGCGACAGCTCGCTCACCCTCAACGTACCCACGTCCCTGGGCCTCGGCTCGCAGCCGATCACCTTGACGAACGCTGACGGCAGCACGCAAGTCCCGTTCGATGCGCTCGCACCGCCGCAGATCGGGACCTGGCTGATGACCCCGGGTGAGTTGAAGGTCGCGTACAGCCAGCCCCTGCCCACCTCGGGCGGCGCCGCTCCGTTCAGCTTTACGCTGCTCGGCGGGGCGCTTCCGGCCGGCCTCGCGCTGTCCAGCTCCGGTCTGGTCTCGGGCACGCCGACCAAGGCGGGGGGGACCGCGTTCGCGGTGCAGGTCACCGATGCCAACGGCATCACCTCTCCGCCGCTGAACGTGTCTCTGATCATCGCAACGCCCGTGCTCAAGATCGCGCACGCACGGCTTCCGCCGAGCGCCGGGATGATCCCGGTCGCGCTCTCGTGCCGGGCCGCGCCTTGCAGCGGGACCGTCACGCTCGACGAGCCGGTCACCGTGAAGCTCCATCGCAAATCCGTGACGCGCGCCGTGGCGCTCGCGTCCACGCGCTACAGCTTGGCCGCCGGGCAAGCTGCGACGGTGCTCCTCGTCCTCACCCCGGCCGGGCAGCGGGCATTCCGCCCGGCCGCGCTGCGCAAGGCCCGCAAGCACCCGCTCGAGGAGACACTGAACGCTACGGTCGCGGGCGGCACGACGGCGACATCGCTGATCACGCTTCGCTGAGCGGAACGAGCGGCGGGCGGCCGTGGAGCAGCCACGCGCCGTCGGGCTCGCGGCTGACATTCCCCGAGCGCTCGAGCGCGGCGAGCGCGGCGCTCACCGTCGGCCGGCGTGCCGCGAGCACCCGCGCCGTGCTTGGGGTTCCGTACTCGCCGGCGCCACGCGCGATCGTTGTCTGAATCCTGACGCCTTGGCGCGGATGTAGCGTGTATGTAACGACCGAGTCTGCGATCTTTGAAGGGCGAGGCGGCTCGGTGCGACGGAGTGCCCCCTAACCGCCGGCGCCGGATGCGCGCGAAAGCGCGCGTCAGTCCGCCTCGCCCCCTGCTCTTACCGCTGCGTGCGCCAGCTGCCGGCTCTTCGCCGCGCGCACCGCGGCGGACAGCGTTTCGATGTCGTAGGCGCCATAGTGACGGATGCCGTTGATGAAGAACGTGGGAGTTCCCGACACGCCGCTGAGGTCCGCGCTGTCGACGTCCTCTTCCACGCGCGCCGCCATGTGATGCTCGCGCAGGCGCGCGCCGAAGCGCTCCGTGTCGAGTCCCAGCTGCTGCGCGTAGCCGTAGAGGTCGACCGGTCGCAGTGCGCCCTGGTGGTCGAAGAGGAGGTCGTGCATCGGCCAGAAAGCGCCCTGCTCGGCCGCAGCTTCGCTCGCTTCGGCGGCGAGCTGTGCATGCGGGTGCACATCGGTCAATGGCAGGTGCCGCCAGACGTAGCGCAGATCGCCGAAGTCGCGTACGAGCTCACGCATCACGGGCTCGGCTTGGCCGCAGAACGGGCACTCGAAATCCCCGTACTCGACGAGCGTGATCGGGGACTCGGCGGGCCCCCTGATGTGGTCCTGTTCGGGGTCGACGTCGACCGCAAGGTCGACGATCAGCTCGAGTCGGCCCGTCAGCGCACGTGCGCGCCGGGGCGCCGGAAGCGCCGCGAGAGCGCGGAAGATGAGCCAGCCGAGCGCGGACGCGCAGACGGCCGCGCTGAGGATCCCGAGCTTTGCCTCCTGCAGCTGCGCGCCGGAAAAAGCGATCGTTGCGATCAGCACCGACACCGTGAAGCCGATGCCCGCGATCGCGCCGCCGCCGAGCGCCGCCGCCCAGCCGACGGGCAGTCGCAGCTTTCCGCGGCTCACGATCCGGACGAGCTGGGTCGCGGTGAGGATCCCGACCGGCTTTCCAACCACATAGCCGACGAGGATCCCGAGCGTGACCGGCGAGGCGTAGGCGCGCGCAAGGAACGAGCCGTTCAGCTGGATGCCCGTGTTGGCGAGCGCAAAGAGCGGGACCACGAGATAGCTCGACCAGGGGTGGAAGATCTGCGCGAGCAGCTCATTCGGTGAGATCGCAGACTCGACGGCGATCCGCGCCGAGCGCGCGAGCTCGGGCGTCGGTTGCTCGCGGAAGGAGCGGAAGACGTCGCTCGCGCGTTCGAGGTCGCTTCGTGTCGCCGTGTAGGCGTAGCTGATGAGCCCCATCGCGAGTCCGACGACGACCGGGTCGATGCCCGACTCGTAGACAGCGACCCACATGACTGCGGCGAGCGCGACGTAGAGCAGGCGGATCCGCACCCCCAGACGTTTGACGGCGAGCACGGCGGCAAACGTCAGGAGCGCGACGAGGAAGGCGGCGAGTGCAAGGTGATGCGTGTAGACGGTCGCGATTACGAGGATCCCGACGAGGTCGTCGACGACGACGACGGTCAGCATGAAAGCCCGCAGCCGCCCGGAGATGCGAGGCCCGACCAGCGCGAGCATGCCGAGTGCAAACGCGGTGTCCGTCGACATCGCGGCTCCCCAGCCGCTCGCCGACGAGTGGCCGACGTTGAAGGCGAGGAAGATCGCGATCGGTACGAGCATTCCCCCGACGCCACCCACTACGGGGATCACGACGCGTCTGCGCTCGCGCAGCTCACCGATGTCGAACTCGCGCCGCGCTTCGAGCCCGACGACGAAGAAGAAGACCACCATCAGCCCGTCGTTGACCCAGTGGCGCAGATCCTGGCTGATTTGTGCCGAGCCGAGCCGGATCGTGAGCCGTGTGCCCCAGGTGCTTGCGTAGGAGGCGGCGTCGACATTTGCCCACACGAGCGCCGCGAGCGTCGCCACGAACAGGATCAGCGCGCCGCCCGTCTCGGCGCGCAGAAAGCGCAGCAGCGGCGTGGCGACGCTGCGCGACCACGCCGTGCGTGCAAGGTAGAGCGGTGTCTGCTCGCTTGCCATGGAGCGATTCTCTACGACGGGCGTACTCGGCTGATCATTTCGCCCTTCGCGGGGCGGCCACCGCGGGCGTGCGCTGCGATCATTGTTCCGTGACGGAGGACGCGCGTTCGCCCGCTGGCCGCCACCGCGTTGTGATCGTCGGCGGTGGCTTCGGTGGCCTGAAGGCCGCCCGCAAGCTGGCACGCCACGACGTCTCTGTCACGCTCGTCGATCGCGTCAACCACCATCTGTTCCAGCCGCTGCTCTACCAAGTGAGCACCGGCATCCTCGCTGGGAGCCAGATCGCACCGGCGCTGCGCGACGTGTTCGTCGGGGCGCGGAACGTCCGCGTCATCCTCGCGGAGGTTCGCGGGATCGATCTGCAGCGGCGCACGGTCTCAGCGACGGCAGCCAGTGAGCTCACCCTGCCCTACGACACGCTGATCGTCGCCGCCGGCGCGCGCGATTCGTATTTCGGCCACGACGAGTGGGAGCGCGACGCGCCGGGCATGAAGTCGCTGGACGACGCGTACCGGATTCGCACGCGAATCTTGAATGCGTTCGAGCAGGCCGAGACGAGTGAGGCCGGCGGTGAGCGCGATGCCTACCTGACCTTCGTGATCGTCGGCGCGGGTCCGACGGGGGTCGAGCTGGCCGGCCAGCTCGCCTACCTCTCGCGCCACACGCTGAAGAACCACTACCGCGCGATCCGTAGCGAGGACGCGCGGATCGTCCTGCTAGACGCCGAGCCGAACGTCCTGCCGTCGTTTCCCGAGCGCCTACGGGCGAAGACCGCTGCGCAGCTGCGCCGCGTCGGCGTGGAGGTGCTCGTCGGTACTCGAGCGACGTCGATCGACGAACACGGGATCGATCTGGGCGGTCCAGACGGCGCTACGCGCATCGCCAGCCACACGGTCGTCTGGGCAGCCGGTGTCCGCGGGTCGGCGCTCGCCGAGCAGCTCGCCGGCGCGAGCGGCGTGTCGCTGGACAAGCTGGGGCGGCTCGAGGTCGCTGGCGACCTGAGCCTCCGCGGGCATCCGGAGGTCTTTGCGATCGGCGACATGATCGCGATCGACGGCGTCCCCGGGGTTGCCCAGGCGGCGCTCCAGGAAGGAGCCTACGTGGCTGCAGTGATAGCGCGCCGGCTTGCCGGTCGCGCGGCGCCGCCACCGTTCCGCTATCGCGACAAGGGCAACCTCGCGATCGTCGGGCGTAGCTGGGCGGTTGCAGACATCCGCGGGCTTCAACTCACGGGCTTCCTCGCCTGGCTCATCTGGGCGGGCGTGCACATCGCGTTCCTCGTCGATTGGCAAAAGCGCCTCGAGGTGATTCGCCGCTGGTTCTGGGAGTTCCTCACGCAGGCACGCCACGAGCGCCTGATCAGCGCGGTGAGCCTCCTGCCTGACGATCTCGCGCGGTCCGAGCTCGAGAGCGCGCAGCGACGGCGCTCGCGAGGGCACTCCTGAGCGACGATCGCGTCGCGTCGCGACGGGATAAGCTTGCGCCGTGTCATCGAAGCGGATCACGGCAGCGATCCTCGCGGTCTTGGGCGTGATCGCGATCGTCGCGGCGATCATCTACTTCACCGTCGCGGCCAAGTCCTTGCCGTCCATCCTGGGGACGCTCCATCACGCCGCCGGGCATCGCTCGCTGCGCGGGATCGTTGCCCTCCTGGTCGGTCTCGTGCTGCTTGGCGCCGCCGGCTGGATCGCTTTCTACAAGCCGCCGGCGGACATTTCCGACAGCGCCTGAGGCGCTCGCGCAGGACCGATGATTTTCGGCCGGGCCGGGAGTCTGCCTGTCAGAATGAGCTCCGTGGACTCCGCGCTGGTCCCGTCCGCACTGGAGGAGTCGTTCGCTGCTCACCGCGGCGAGCTCGTCGGCTACTGCTACCGCATGCTCGGCTCACCGTTCGACGCCGAGGACGCGGTCCAGGAGGCCTACGTGCGCGCGTGGCGCGGATTCGAACGCTTCGAAGGTCGGTCCGCGGTGCGCTCATGGCTGTACCGGATAGCGACCAACGTCTGCCTCGACATGCTCGGCCGGCGCGAGCGGCGCGTCCGGCCGATGGACCTCGGTGGAGCGCAGGCGCCGGTCGTCGAGAACCTGTACGAGCGGCCCGAGGCGACGTGGATCGAACCGATCCCCGACCCGGCGGAGGTCGCGGTCGCCCGCGACACGCTCCGACTCGCGTTCGTCGCTGCGCTGCAGCAGCTGCCCCCGCGCCAGCGCGCCGCGCTGATTTTGCGCGACGGATGAAAGTCAAGTCGAGTTGCAGTGCATGGTCTTTGGTGGGATTGTTGGCGTGGGCGCGAGTGACTGACGTAGCGAAGTGCAGACGTCAGGGGCTTGTGGTCTGCC